>VFSW01000007.1_pt1 | contig 251804 bp, 280 predicted proteins | sample 5358111 | NCBI WGS metagenome assembly VFSW01 (sample SAMN11554181, study PRJNA540505) | mine drainage metagenome | isolation source: sediment from site ElyBrook_90M | place: USA: Ely Copper Mine, Vershire, VT | collected 2017 | reverse complement strand
TCTAGGATGCGAGCCTGTCACGCTTGCGACCCGGGTTCGAATCCCGGCCAAGGCGTTTTCTTTTTATACTTAATTTACTAATCTAAATCGATGTCTAATGGTACACTCGTAGCAATAGGGATCGTACTGATAGTGATTGTCGCAGTTTTGGGGCTTTTGCAGTATCTACATCAGAACAACTTAGTAAGCACATCGTACCCTGGTCAACAGGGAGGAAGTGGGCAGAACCAATCAACAAGCGACCGGAGCACGGCTGGCACTACAACAACTCAGCAAAGTGGAAACTCTGGCAATGCCACATTCGGCTACTACAGTTTCTCTGAAGTGGCGCTGAATGCAACAATCGTTACTGCAAGCCCTGCAAACCTTTCGCAGATATCCCAGATATCGAAATTCCGCAGTTGCGCTGGACACGACTTCAGCGGATACGACTTTAACGGCACGCTCGAATCTGCAAGATCGATGAAGCACTATTTCGCAACTCTTTCTTCTGAAATCGGGCTGAGCCACACAGTACAGATGTTTGCCCCGTTCAATGGAACGCTTATCTATGATAACAAAACGCTCGACTACCCGAATGGTGATCAGATAGTGGTGAAATCTGCTGTCGATCCTGTGATAGGGGTCGAACTGTTCCACATAGACCTGCTGCCAGGCATAACTGTAGGAACAACTGTGAGATCTGGGCAATTGATCGGATACAAAAATGCCAGCGAGTACAGCGGCTTTGATGTTGCTTATGGGCCCTTGAACTCGCAATACCCGTGCGGCGGCCGTTGCCAAACGCCGATGACAGGAATTTGGGATTCGATATTCAACCATATGACAAAGCAGGTTTTGAATGAGTATGCAAACGTTGGAGTTACTCAGAGCAACGTTATCGTGCCAGAAGCTTATAGGAATGCCAACCCTTGCATTTACCCAAACGAAACTAACTACGGAAGCAGCGGAGTGAATGCGATAGAGTGGTCTGATCCGAAAAACTGGGTCAACGTAACATAATTAGCTATTGCTGCAAATAAGAGATAAGATAGGTGAATGAATGGCAGAACAACTCAACATTGACAAAACAAAGACTGCTCTTGTGATAATTGACCTCCAGAAAGGCATTGCTGCAAGAGAGTTTCAGCCGAACGATTCGAAGATAGTAATCGCAAACGCGGCCAAACTCGCAGACGCGTTCAGGAAAAATGGGATGCCTGTGTTTCCAGTCCATGTAGTTTCATCAGAAAAAGACAGACTGAACGTAGCAGTAGATGATAACCCATGGGCACAAATGCGACAGCAGCAACAAATGCCTGCAGATTGGGCAGACTTCGTCCCTGAACTAAAGAAAGCTAATTCGGATGTCGTGATAACGAAGAAACAGTGGGGAGCTTTCTACGGAACAGATCTTGATCTCCAGCTTAGGAGAAGAGGGATAACAACAATTGTACTCTGCGGAATAGCGACGAACTATGGGGTTGAAAGCACTGCAAGGTTTGCCTACGAATACGGCTTCAACCAGATATTTGCAGAAGATGCAATGGCGTCTATGACAAAGGAGATGCACGATTCGTCTGTCAACTATGCACTGAAGAGGATGGGAAGAGTCAGAAAAACCGATGAGATACTGAAGGAATTGATGTGACCAGAATCTTTAATTACTTATCCCGGTATCGAGCGCTATATAAATGTGGAAGTTAAAATGCAATAAAGTGATTTTGTGGCAGAGGGCTGGAAAACGCACAGGGCATCGTCAATGATCACTGTTAGAAAGATCGATGACGAGCCGCATTTGCTCCTTCTAAAGCGAAGCCCGACAGCAGGCACATACCCAAACAAGTGGGGAAACATATCCGGACACATTGAGAAAGATGAAACTCCTCTGAAAGCAATACGAAGAGAAGCACAAGAAGAAACAGGCCTTGTCTTCGGCAGAGGCGCAATTACGCAGGTTGCAGACGGCACCTTTGCAGACAATGGACACGTTTTCGAGATCCATCTTTTCCTTGCGCATCTTACTTCGAAGCATGAACCTATGATAAAGCTGAGCAGCGAGCACACCGCATTCGGCTATTGGCAGTGGAGGCCTCTGATAGACGACCTTGAAGCTGCGCAGGAATCCGGATTGAGCCCGCTGTCGGCGAGGATCGCCAAAAAGTGGAGGAGCGAGATAAGCGGATTGATACCATGATAATCTGCATAACAGGCATGCCAGGTTCAGGAAAGACCATTGTCTCTGAGTATCTCAAACGGAAAGGCTTCGAGATTGCAGAGATGGGCGACGTTGCGCGGAAAAAGATGTTGGCAGAAGGGTTTAAGACCGACAGCGCAATACGGGAGTGGGCTACAAAGCAAAGAGAAATCCATGGAAAGGACATATTTGCAAGATGGACTGTTGAGCATATAAAGAAAACTGGAAAGAACGTTGTGCTTTCTGGAGTCAGAAGCGTCCACGAAGTCGAACATTTCAAAAAGCATCTGCATGACCTTTCCATAGTTGCGATAGTGTCGCCGAAAGAAGAGAGATTCGGCAGGCTTAAGACACGCGGCAGGGAAGATGATCCGAAGGAAATGGCAGAACTAGAATGGCGTGATGAAAAAGAGAAGAAGTGGGGACTCCAGGAAGTGATAGACAGTGCGGAACATGTGATATTCAACACGGGCACGTTGGAAGAGCTCGAAAAAGATGTGCTGCAGGTTCTGGAGAAGATAGAAGCTATTTCTTAGACGTTATTCGCTTGTTGGCAAACTGGTTTCTTCCTTGACCTTCCTTAAAATATTTCTCGCCTCTGATAGGAAGCTCGTGGCAGTCGGATGGTTGCCCGACTGGCTGGAAAGCAATTCCCAGTTGTGAACAATCATGCTTGCGTTTATCAAACGTGTTTTCTGCTCTGGCGTGAGTTCCTTGAATGTTGTCATAGCTTGGCTTCTTCGTTCAGATATTTAAGGCATGGCATCCAGATTATTTTATGAAGGATTATTACCTCAGCGGCGAGGAACGATTCGGACCAATCACTTCTCTGCTTTATTTAGTATTTGTAAAGCTTTGGGGAAGGGCGTTCTACAAATTCGTAGTAGATGACCTTGATGAGACAACAGGGGGACGGCTTCTCGACGTCGGTACTGGACCTGGGGATGTGCCGATAGCCCTTGCAAAGAAACAGAAGTTCAGCAAGATTTACTCTGTCGACCCGTCAAAGCAGATGGTTTCCTTGGCGGAGTACCGCGCCGGTGGAGATAAAAAACTGGTCTTCGAACTCGGCGCTAGCAGGCACATACCGTTCGACAAGAAATTCGATATAATATATAGCGCACTTTCTTACCACCACTGGAAGGCGAAGCAGTATTCTCTCCGTTACATGAGCCACTTCCTAAAAGATGGTGGAGAAATACGCATCTATGAATATGACAAAGAGCGACTTGCAGCGGCACACAGATTCCTTGCTCCTACTCATGCTATTGCTATCGCAAAGCTTGAAAGAGATGCAGACAGCGCAGGCCTCAAAGTGAAAGATGTGAAACGGAAGGGTATGCTGATCAGGGCAACGCTTGTGAAACGTTGAAAGGGATTATAAAACTTGCCAGATTAGATTAATTCTTGGTGTGCGCTTGGACATAATCAACTTCCACGAAAAGCATTCGAAGCGAGGTCTTCTCTCCGACTTCATACTCGGAGGACAAGACGGACTTGTGAACGTGCTTGGAGTAATACTTGGAGTGTCGGCCGCAACTAGCGACATCAGGCTTATTCTTGTCGCGGCGTTCGCTGCCCTTGGTGCGGAGTCGATATCCATGGGTGCTGTTGCCTACACGTCCACACTTGCGCGCCGAAGGCAATATCTCAAGGAAGTGGAGCGCGAGAAACGCGAGATGAAAGAAGTTCCGAAAATGGAACGCAAAGAAGTCTGGGAGGTCTTCAAGGAATGGGGCTACAAAGGCAAGGAGCTTGAGCGCATGACCGACGGGATAATCGCAAATCCAAAGGCGTGGCTAGAATTCATGATGGCGTTCGAACTGAAACTGCAGCCGGTCGAAAAGGAGGCTCCAAAGAACAGTTTCTTCGTTGTGCTTGCAGCGACAATTCTTGGATCGGTGATTCCAGTCATACCATTCCTGCTTACTGGAAATATTTTCGATGCGCAGATTTCTGCTATTGCGGTCAGCGCAATCTTCCTCTTCGCAATCGGATACTACGAAGCCAAGGCAACAGTCGGTTCTCTTTGGAAGAGCGGGCTCGAGATGCTAATCATAGGAATAGCGGCAGGAATAGCTGGCTATCTGATAGGAAAGTTCTTCGGAGCTTCCCCAATATGACCGCTCGACTCCTAAAGCTATATATAGATTGCCTGAGCTTAACATGCATAACAACCCGACCTTAATCGGGATTCTAAATTTGGTGGTCGCATGGACGACAAAAAAGTGGCTGAAATGATAGAGGGCATCGTCAAGAAGATGGATGCACTTATCGCTGATACAAGCGTTCCAAAGAACGTGAGAAGCGCCGTGAGCGAGGCTAGGAACAAGCTGAGCGGAAGCGGCGACTATACTGTGCGCATTTCTGGCGCTATCTACAACATAGACGAGGTGAGCAGCGACATAAACCTGCCACCACAGGCGCGCACGGAGATTTGGAACATATTGAGCATGCTTGAATCAGTGAAAGAGTAACATGCCAAACGAACAAGTGCAGGAATTAGTCCGAATCCTATCGCTTTCGAGGGTGGTGCTGTCCGGTGACGTGAAGCCGGAGCTGCTTGAGGGCATAGACATAGATGTTCTTGCCAACAGGATTATATCTTCAAAGAAGGAGAGCGCAGCCCTTCTCGTTATCAAGAGCGACGACATAATAAAAGAGCTGGAGGAGATGGGAAAAGTGGACAAGGCTCCGCTCCCTATAGAGGTGATAAGGTCGTCGGACTTCAAGCCGTTTGCAATGGAGATGGATGCGAACTATTCTATAAACAACAGGCAGACAGAGCGAACAGAAGGAACTGCTTCAGACTTCGTGAATTATTTCAGGAGCAGGCTTGCTAAGATAAAAACGATTCTTGAGAGTCACGCGGCTGCAGCCGGTCTTCTCAGAAACCTTGAGGCGCTGAAAGGGCTAACCGATGGAAGAGAAGTTTCGATAGTAGGAATCGTTGCAGACAAGTTTGTAACGAAGAAAGGAAACGTGATGCTCGTTCTTGAAGACGAAACAGGAGAGGCAAAGGTCATGTTCATGAATGGAACAGGGCAGAAGGCAAAAGAGCTCTTCGAAAACGGGGGAAAGATAATCAACGACGAAGTAGTCGCGATAACTGGAAAGATATCGGGCCCTTTTGTCATCGCAAACCAGGTTCTGTGGCCAGACATTCCGATCAGGACAAAGAAAAACATAGAAGACGACATTGCAATAGCATTCATGTCTGACATCCACGTTGGCAGCAAGAGATTCATGCAGAAAAACTTCGAAAGCATGATAAAATGGCTGAACGGAAATGGAGAACAGAGACACAAAGAGCTTGCAGGAAAGGTAAAGTACATAGTAATGGCAGGCGACGTCGCAGACGGAGTTGGAATATATCCTGGCCAGGATCGCGACCTTGCGATACTCGACCTTTATGCACAGTATCAAGAGCTCTTCAACTACATAGATGCAATTCCCGATTACATTCACGTGTTCCTTCTTCCTGGAAACCACGACGCCGTGCAGAGGGCAGAGCCGCAGCCGCCGCTCGGCAGTGATATACTCAAGGGCTTCAAGCGTGACAACGTTCACATCATTTCGAATCCGAGTTATGTGACAGCGCACGGGCTAGACATACTTGCTTATCATGGAACTGCTCTTGATTCTGTAATCGCGGCGATACCGGGAATGAGCTATGCGCATCCGGAAAAAGTAATGATAGAGATGCTGAAGCGAAGGCACCTCAGCCCTGTTTACGGTGGCAATGTTATTGTGCCGAGCAGAGAAGACAATCTTGTCATTGACAAAGTGCCAGACATACTCCACATGGGCCACATACACAAGAATGGAATATCGTCTTACCACGGAGTAGAGATAGTGAACAGCGGAACGTGGCAGGCGAGGACTGATTATCAGATAATGCAAGGGCACATACCAACGCCTTGCGTGCTTCCTGTGTACGAAGCGAAAAGCAAGAACTTCACATCGATAAGTTTTGGTGAACAATGATGGAGAATCCGGAGTACTTTGAAATCCTTTCGAAAAAGTTCCACGATGCTAACGATGTTGCTACAAAAGCGAGAGAGAAGGGATTCGATCCAGAGATGTTTGTTGAGATAAAAGCCGCGCCGGACCTTGCATCTCGAGTAGAAGGGCTTATCGGCATTGAAGGAATAGCGGAAACCATAAGAAAGAAATCAGAAAGCAGCAAATCCAGGTCGGAACTTGCATTTGAAGTAGTAAGAGAGATCTGCACAAACAAAAAGTATGAGATGGAGCTCGATAAGAGGCTTACACTTGCTTCAAGAGTAGCGATGTCGATACACACCGAAGGAGTTCTTGTCGCGCCTACAGAAGGGCTGCAAGGCATAGAGCTGCACAAGAACCCCGATGGCACCGACTACATAGCAGTTGTCTACGCCGGCCCAATCAGAGGTGCAGGAGGAACTAGCGCCGCGTTGTCGGTTGCGTTTGCAGACCTAGCCAGAAGAATTCTTGGAGTTGGTGACTACAGAGCAAGCAAAAGCGAAGTTGAACGATGCATAGAAGAGATGCACATCTACGACAAGCGCTGCGCTCGTCTTCAATATCTTCCGCCAGAAGAGGACATGAGGCTCATACTTGAGAACTGTCCTGTGTGCGTTGACGGAATTTCTACAGAAGATATCGAGGTAAGCGTGCACAGGAACATAAAGAGGCTTGACGCCCAGGGAAAAGAGCAGATGATAACGAACAAGATAAGAGGAGGAGTTGGCCTAGTTGTCTGTGAAGGAATAGCGCAGAAGGCAAAGTCCGTCCTCAAGAACACAAAAGCTGCCGGACTTGACTGGAGCTGGCTCAATAATATAATAAAAGTCGATAAGGCTGCGCCATCTGCAGCGCAGAAAGAGGAGAAGAGCGCTGTGTTCCTGCAAGAGCTTGTCGCCGGAAGACCTGTTCTCGCATATCCAGGCTATCCTGGAAGTTTCAGACTGCGCTATGGAAGATCTAGGCTTACCGGAATCGCAGCAAAGGGATTCAGCCCAGCAACAATGCACATACTTGATGAATTCATAGCGACAGGAACGCAGGTGAAAGTCGAGAAACCTGGAAAGGGGTGCATAGCCTCGCCTGTTGACAGCATTGAAGGGCCTTTTGTCAAGCTGAAATCCGGTGAAGCGCTAAGAGTCAACAGCTCCGAGCAGGCGAAGGCGCTGAAGGGAGAGGTGGCAAAGATCCTTTCTGTCGGCGATATACTGATAACTTATGGAGACTTCAAGAAAACAAACACACCGCTGCAACCGACAAGCTACGTAGAAGAGTATTGGTATGAACAGCTGAAAGCCGCAGGATACAACGGCGAAATAATTGGCGTTCTATCGTTCTATGATGCATACAACCTCTCGAAAACCCACGGAGTGCCCATGCACCCACGCTACATATACGATTATTCCGACGTTCGGGCAGGAGCGCTTGGGCTCCTTGCAAAAGAGGTGCTCAACGGAAACATCGGGAGAACAGGAGAAGGGATTTTTGACGTCGCGCAAATCGAGATAAGCGTTCCAGGAGAGGAGATAAGGGATGCCGTGGAACGAATGTGCATACCGCACCATGACAACGGCACAACTATTGTGATAAAGAATGATGATGCGCAGAGCCTCATCGCGTCGCTCGGTTTCACAAAAAACGAAGTCCTGAATCTTGATGCGAAGGTGATTGAAAAATATGATGCATCTGCGGATCCGCTTACATCCGTTAACGAAGTCGCACCATTCAAGATAATGAAGCGCTCATCCAGGATAGGCGCAAGAATCGGAAGGCCTGAAAAGGCGAGGGAGCGTTTGATGAAGCCTGCCCCGCACGTGCTGTTCCCTATCGGAGAATACGGGGGGAAGGAGCGCAACATATACAAGGCGTATGCCGAGGACAAAAGGCGGTTTGGTTCTCCATATGTAGAGATAGAAATCGCAAGATATCGCTGCAAAGTTGGCAAGGAATTCGTTGCATCGCCGTTCTGCGCTCTCCACGACTCTAGAAGCGTGCTGGAAAGGGTGTGCAAGGCATGCGGAAGAGCGACACTAGCTGACCAATGTCCAGTTTGCGGGAGCAAGACTTCTGGCTACGACACGATAAAGGTCCAGCTCGGCGACAGAGTAGATCGCGCTATGAAAAGTGTTGGTGTGCAGAGCCTGCCGAAAGTCATGAAAGGGGTAAAGGGACTTGTCAGCAAAGACAAAATATCAGAGCCGCTTGAGAAAGGAATACTGAGAGCAGTAAATGGAATCTACATATTCAAGGACGGAACAAGCAGGTTCGACGCTACAGATGCACCTATGACTCATTTCTATCCGCGAGAGGTAGGAGTAAGCATCGAGAAGCTGAAGGAAATAGGATATACTCACGATTATCTTGGCAAACCGCTGGATAAGGACGACCAGCTGCTTGAACTGCACCACCAAGATCTCGTAATCAACAGGCGTGGCGCAGAGTACATGCTGAAAATCGCGAAATACGTCGACGACCTTCTAGTCAAGTTCTACAAGATGGAGCCATATTACAAAGTCAACAGCATAGATGAGCTGATAGGGCACTGTGTGATAACGCTTTCGCCACACACGTCTTGCGGAGTGCTGGGAAGAATAGTGGGCTTCACAACCGCAAGCGTTGGGTTCGCGCATCCTTACACAGTATGTGCAAGAAGGCGAAACTGCGACGGTGACGAAGACACCACGATGCTTCTTCTTGACGCACTCATCAACTTCTCAAAGAAATATCTTCCAATAACTGTTGGCGGAACGATGGATGCACCTCTCATCATGACAGTCAACGTGAATCCTGACGAGGTTGACGATGAAGTGCACGCTATGGAAGTTGTAGAAGGATACGGATTGGATTTCTACAACAAAACTATGAACTACCCGACTCCGAGCGAGGTGCAGGTGGCGCTTGTCGGCAACAGGCTAGGCAAGAATGAAGTATACTCAAAACTTTTGTTTACTCACAGCTCCGGAGTTGATTCGGTTACAGGCGCACCGATGAGAAGCGTGTACACAAAATTGAAAACTATGCAGGAAAAGATCGACCTTCAGTTCTCGCTGATGGACAGACTGTGCACGATCGACAAGCCGGACACTGCAAGAAGATTGATAATAAGCCACTTCATCCCAGACCTTATCGGAAACCTCCACTCTTTCTCGAAGCAGACGTTCAGGTGCGTCTCGTGCAATGCAAAATACAGAAGAGTGCCGCTCATTGGGAAATGCAAGCGGACAAACTGCGGGGGAAAGCTCGTATTGACGATATCAAAAGGTGGCATAGAGAAATATCTCAACATCGCAACTACTCTTGCAAACAGATACAACTTGGAGCCCTACATAAAACAGAGGATACAGCTTGTTAGAGAAGAGATAGAAACAGTGTTTGGAGGAGTAGGCGGAGGGCAGATACCGATAAAGCAGTTCAACCTTTCAAACTTCATGTGACTGTGGATCTTGCGTTATCTTGTAGCGCTCTTTCTATCAAATTTACGGATTTTGGAAATAGTTATGCTTATCTAGAAAGCTTTTTTATGAGCTTATCCAACGGGAGAGCATTGAGCACTCTGTCCTTAGTGAGCCAGCCTCTGCGTGCAGTTCCAATTCCATACCTAATGTTGAAAAAGTCCTGTGTCCTATGCGCATCGGTATCTATTGCAAATAATATTTTGTACTTTGAAACGAGCATTATGTTTGTATCATTGATATCCATTCTGTCAGTCGCATTTACTTCCAACGCAACATTGTTGCGTTCTGCAGCCTCTGCAACTTTTTCCAGATCGACTTGGTACGCCTGTCGCTCATTAACTTTTCTTCCTGTTGGGTGTGCCAGCACATGAATGAGGCCGGTGTCCAGCGCCTTTATTATCCGGTCAGTCATCTCCTTCTTCGGCATTGTTGTGTTCATGTGGACTGCTCCTACTGCGCAATCCATCTGCTTCAAAGTAGAGTCTTTTAGGTCTAGTGCGCCGTTCTTCAGAATGTCGACCTCTGCGCCCTTGAGAACTCTGAACTTTCCTTTCAGCGTTTCGTTGAGCTTGTCGACTTTTTTGAATATCTGCTCGAACTCCTTGTCGCTCTTTCCGTTTGCAATCGGAAGATTTGGCGTGTGGTCAGTGTTGGCGATGTATTCATAACCAAGTTTCATTGCAGCCTCTGCCATTTCTTCCAGAGTGTTTGCACCGTCGCTCTGCTTTGTGTGGGAATGAAGATCTCCCTTTATGTCGTTTACGTCGACAAGTTTTGGGATCTTGTGCTCCTGCGCAAGCTTCACTTCTCCGCGAGCCTCTCTCATCTCTGGCGGCATCCACTGCATCCCCAACGCTTCGTAAATGCTTTCCTCTTCAGAGCCTCCGACGTTCTTCCCTTTTTTGTTGAACAGGCCGTATTCGTTGAGTTTGTATCCCTTTCCTACAGCAATTGTTCGTACCTGTATGTTGTGGTCTTTGCTTCCGGTGAAGTATTGAACCGATGCACCGAAACTCTCCGGCTCTAGAACACGGATGTCGCAGTTGAGCCCTATATTTAGCCGGACCGCAGATCTTGTCGGACCTTTCGCGATGATGGCTTCTACGTTGCTCATCTTTGTGAAGAAATCCATTACCTTTTCAGGTTTGTTCGATATTACAAGGATGTCGAGGTCGCCTACTGTTTCTCTCATTCTGCGTGCAGAGCCCGCCAGCATAGCTTTTTCAACAAGTCCGCTTTCATTAAGTTTTTTTATCATCTCGTCTGCAGTTGGCAGCGCGTCTTGGATTCGCATTCTTCCGCCTCCAGAAGCCATGAAACCAAGCCCTGTCTTTATCAGCTCCTCGCTTTTCTCTCCGAATCCCTCTAGCTTTGCAATCTTGTGCTGCTCTATCGCTTTTTTGAGGTCGTCTATGTTCTTGATCTTCAGTTCTTGATACAGCCTAAGCGCCTTCTTTGCACCAAGCCCTTGTATTGCAGTTAGAGAAGCGATGTCGAACGGATATTTCTTCTTCAGCATCTCGTATTTCTTCGATTTTCCTGTCTTGAGGTACTCTTCGATGAGAGCTGCGATGCTTTTCCCGACGCCCGGAAGCTCCATCAGCGCCTCTACTCCGCCTTTTTGATAAACTTCCTCGATCGGCTCCTGCAATGTGCCCACAGTGAGCGCAGCCTTCTGGTAAGCCCGCACCTCAAACCTTGCAGTTGCAAAATCCTCTAGGCTTAGCATCGTCGCAATTTCGTTGATGATGTCAGCTATTTCCTTGTTCTTCATCAATAAAAGAGCGAAGTATAAGAATAAATTCTTGTGTGTATCAATCGTCGTTTCTCCTTAGTGCGTCGGGAGGCTGTGGGGTAGGGGCAGGCAGACATTTAGGGTCGTACAGAACAAACCAGACGGAAAGCTCCCCATAGGCTTTGCGTTCAGAGTCGGAAAGCTTGAGCCCCGGCATATCTTCGATGAATTTGTATTCAATTTTGCCTGCGTATTTCCTTACCTGCAGTGCAGTCGTAACCTGGTATGGAGCGCCGAATCCCATGTCCCTATGCAATGTGTCTGAAAAAATCCTGAACTCGGGCGCTGCTATCCTGCCGTCAGGAAGCTCGATTGATTGTGGCTTGCTCTTCGCAATACTGGCGTAGGCTCCGGACACGCCTGCATCCACCATGTGCTTCGCTGATGCCAACATTTTGGTCCCTAAACTGAAGAGTTAATAACGTTGAGGGTTCTTAAAGATTATGTACAGGGTTAAAGGTGGTGCCTATCGTGGATGAAAAGGCACTCGAGAGGGAGCTTAGGCTGAACCAGATTTACCTGGCCATAATCTCGAGATACAAGGATTACATAGAAGAGAAGGAACACATCTCGGTAGCAGAGCTTCCGTCGCTTGTGACTCCGAAGAACGAACTTGTAATGAAGAAAGCTGACGAGATAAAGAGCTCGTTCGGGATCTTCAGCTTCAAGAGCAACTTCTACGAAGCGAGCGTCGACTCCTTTTATTATGTGAAGAACAACGTAGAGGACGTGGCACTTCCTTTGGAGTTCTGGCTGGCGCCTGCTGACACGATAAAGTATGGAATAGGTGATGTACTCGACAAAAACATACTCCTATGCAGCATACTCATCGCGCTCGGAAACCCGGCATCTAAGGTCCTCGTGTCGGTGAACGACGGGAACAGGAAGGTTCTCACATATTACGAGCTTGACGGAAAGGCTTACGCTCTAGACTTTGCAAACGGATTCAAGAAATTCGAGAGCAAGGAGCTTCTTCTCAAGTCGCTTGGCATGACAGACGACACCATAGCATACGAGTTCAACGACAGCCTCTATGTAGACATCAGCTAAGAGTCAGCGTCGTCTCGTCGGCGATTTGAAGATTTTCCTGTGGAATTTCTTCAGCTTCTTGCGCTTTATCTTCTTCCTGTACACCTTTCCTAGTTTTCTGTTGTGCCGTGAAACGGTTTTCTGTACCAAATGCTCACCTTATGATTATGTAGAGGATTAGACGGAAAGGTATTAATCAGTAATGGTTATGATCGATGGACGTGTGTGCGAAGACGACTTTGCGAAAACCAGCTCTAGAACCCCATTGTGGAACTTTGCGCTCTTTGCGTTGGGATTGACCGTTCCGGAAAGCTTTACCTTTTTGTTGTAGTTGTGGCCATGATCCCTTGCTTCGAGAGTTATCTCGCCAGGATATGCAGTTATCCTTATGGCGCGTTTCTCCACACCAGGAAGCTCTGCAATTATCGTGACGTCCTTATCTTTGTCTAGAATGTCGACGAGCGGCTCTCTATCGTCTCCGTATTTGACTTTTGGCTCAGCCGGACGCACATTGCCGAAGCTTGTTATCTGCGGCATGCCGTCTTTTGCCACTCTCACGTTGAAACCATAGATAAGCGGGTCGCTGACTGCTTTGATATCTGAGAATTCGGAAAAATCTTTGGCTACGTCTTCAAGGAAACGCGCGATCAGTTTGTTGATTTCTGGCGGGCTATCAAATTTTATCGGTTCGCTGCCAGATCGCCTTTTTCTGGGCATACCTCATCCACTTTACTTTGGTAACATAAGAATATAAAGACCTACTGCAACTCGAGCACTAGTCGTAGATCTTTGTCGGCGCCAGGAACAATATCATAGTTATCTATTTCATTCGGTTTTATCCACTTGAACTCTGTGTGCTCATAGTCGATCTTGACGTCTGGTTTGCGTTTCAGTTTCACAAGAACAGGAGCGACGAGCCATGTCATGTCGAGGGTTTTATCTTATTCTTCGTGGGCATCAGCCAGTTTTATCGACCCTATGTTATCTTCGTGCACATCAATCTCTTCGCTGAGCTCTTCAAGCACTTTCTCCTTTATCGGATGCATCTCGTCAAGATATCCGGCAACAGTATTCCACTTGCCTTGGTATGTTCGGACCTTGCCGCTTCTTTTCAGAAGTAGTATCTTTCCGTCGTACATTATGAAAATAAGTACCACTGGTGCATATTTTGTTCCAGAATAGTTGATGCGGCCGTCTTCAAACTTCGGCAGCGTCCTTTCGAACTCTTTTATCTTTTCAAGAACGTCTTTTTCTTTCACTTGAACCACTGACCAATGCTCTTCTGTTTTCCTTCTCCGCGCATTTCCGTGAGTTTGTCGGAGAATTTCTCTATTCTTTCTCTGCTGAAGTCGTGCTGATCGCACATGAACTTGATCATTTCGTCTTTATTCGGGAATGCCTCGAGCATTACAGAGAGATCGCCTTCGCTGATCTCTTTCGCCTCTGGCTTCAGGAACAGATCTTCCACCTCTGAAATGTCTAGCTCGAACTCTGTGTTGTACTTTTCCTTTACGTATCGTTTTATGTCGCCGATTGTCTTTGCCTCCTTCGTGATTTTGAGCGCCGTCTTTGGACCGACCTTCGGTATTCCCTCGTTGAAGTCTGTACCCAGGAGTATGCCGAGCCAAATGAGCTGCTTCTGGTTTATTCCCAGTTCTTTCAAAGTGTCGTCGAGGCTCATCAGCTCTGGCTCGATGTTGATGTAGACATTCTTGCTCGGAAGTTTCCTCCGGCCGCTTAGTGTCATGTTCCTTACAACTTTTGGTGCACCAAACAGCATGGTGTCGTAGTCTTGGCTCGCCACTGCGTAAGCAAGCCCGTTTTTGCACATGTATGATGCCTGTCCTTCTCCTTCGCTCGGAGCCATTATGCAAGGTATGCCCATATGCTGGAGAAGCTTCTTCCCGCTCTCGACAATTTCCTTCGTGATTCGCGTGCTCCCCTGTGCCCTGATCTTCGCCTCTTCCAGGTTGCCCTCCTTCTTTGCTTCTTCCCAAGCCTGTTTCTGCTCCTCTCTATGTCTTATCCTGGCATTGATCGTTCGCTGCTTAAGTGTAGATGGAATCCCATCAAACACATAAACTGGCTTTACACCGTAACCTATGAGTTCGATATTTCTGTAGAAAAGCCCGGAAAGATGGCTTGTCACATTGCCATGACTGTCCATAAGCGGAGTGCCATCGGGGCCTCTTATTATCGACAGGAATTGGTAGAATACGTTGTACGCGTCAATCGCGACTACTCTGTTGCGGAGTTCTTCTAGGGAGAGCTTCCTCTTTGAGACCAGCTTCCCCAGATCGACTGCCACGCCACATCAACCTCCTATGAAGTCGCCGATTGTTGCTCCTTTTGATTGGCCTTTCGATGAAGCCACAGCCTTCGCCTCTTCGACGTCCTGGGTCAGCTTTATGCTCAATGCGCGCTCGAGCTTCTTTGTAAGTTCAAGAGTTGGCCTTGTCTCCTCTTCTTCCACTCTGACAAGATAGTGCTCTTTCTCACTAAGCATCTCTGCGAGCACTTTTATCGGAAGCTTCATTCGTTCTCTCGCTGCTCTTATTTTTACGCCGTATCCCTCGACAAGCTCGCGGTCTTCATCACTCTTTGGTTTTATGTAGTTAGGGTTTCTGTTTACCAACGGCTTCTCGATTTCAGTCCTTATGACCTTCTTTCCCTTTGCACACTTCGCGCATGCCCTTATCTCGACATTCTCAACATCAAGAACGTAGATATCCTTTGTTTGTCGCCCGCATAATTCGCATTCCTCCATTTAACCACCAAAGGTTTAGCGTAGTCTAAACTTATAATACTTTTGTGGCGCATTAGGCAATTGCCATTATTGCCGCTCCGCCAACTGCGATTAGTATGCCGATTGCCTGATTTCTTGTCAATCTCTCTCCGAGTCCCAAGTGGGAAAACGCCACCACTATCAGCGGGCTCATCGCAAAGATTATGCTGCCCTGAGCGAGCGCTGCGATGAGGACGAGATTGCTGTAGAGTACGTTGCCAATTCCATCAGCGATGCCTGCAATGCTGCCTCCGAGCACCCTGTGCGGCGCCATTGTCCTGAAGTTTCTCTTTCTCGGCGCTTTGCTCCCGTAGAACATTTTGTAGAAAAGAATGAACACTGCGAATGATGTGATCCTTGCAACCATCAGCGGAACCGCAGAGTTGCCGGCGCTCAATATCGCCAGCGAAAGGAGTATCCAGTAGAAAGCCCAGATCGCCTGGCCCATGAATGCAGGTATCAGCTTTAAGTTGAATTTTATACCTCCGGCCTTCGATGCGACAAGAGACGCGCCGATTACTATCATTATTCCTCCGGCTATGTCGGCGGTGGTGAGCAGCTCTCCGAGAATCAACACGCTGAAAAGCAAGATAAGCACGGGCTGAATCGGCTGTGCGCCTATCGCATTCGAAACCTGCTCCGTCTCAAGAGCCTTGTAGAATAGAAGCCCTGCGATCGCCCATGCTGCTCCTGCAAGCAGAGCCAGCCCCAGCTCCCAGAGTGTTATTACTGCTGGTGCGTAGACCGCGTAAGCCATTATTGGAATTAGGCCGAATCCGGCGATAAGAAGCCCGGTCTTTATGCTGCCGACAATTTCTGATACGTATCTGTTGAGAGTTGTCGAAAACGACCACAATATTATCGCTGCCAGGGCAACCTCTACGCCGAAACTCACCATAACTTCACCAGCCGCAAACCAAAATGTTAGGCAGTGCATTTATAGCTTCCCTTTCAAAATAAATCGAGCGTATGAAAAGAAAGGACAGTGGAACTAGGCGACAATTGAAACTCACAGGCAGTGTAAAAGCGGCGACAAACGTGATTTTGTTCCTGCTTGCAGTTTTCGCCATATATGTAGCGCTAGTTTCGACTTACGTTGGGGTGCTGGTCCAATGGCTGCTTGCGCTTTCATCGCTTTTCTTCATAGGTACAATAATCGCAAAGGTAAATTCCCTGCAGACAGGTTTCGGAATGTATCTTCTTGGGACAAAGCACGGGCTTGCGTTCATAGACAGAATTTCTAAAAGCGGAAAATGGTTCTGGCAGCACATGTCGATATGGGGACTTGTGCTAGGGCTTGGAATTTTCTCGTATCCTCTTTTGAAAGGAAGGATAAGCAAGTGGGATTACATTTTCGGGCTTGTTTCTCTGTTGGTTGTGCTGTTCTACATACTCCCTGCATTGGCAATATCGCTTCAGTTCATAAACCTCCCACAGCTGCAGAACGCTGTCGCAAACAGGCCGGCTGCGTATTCACAGTCGATAACACAGAGCATTCTTCCATGGATATTCTACGGAGTCGCCGTAGCGACTGGGCTTGCAGGCTATGTTGTGACACTGCTTGTGTATAACGCAGGCGCTATAGTAATTGGAATAGCGCAGTTTGTTGTCAGCTCTGCTTCAGGATCTCCACAAACCAGCTCTCTTACAAATCAGCTGCCAGGAGCTGCGCCGATAATTCCAGGAATAGACATACCATTGTTTGCAGGGATAATATCTTTGGCGATTCTGCTCATCGTCCACGAAACTTCGCACGGAATACTTGCTAGGATTGAGAAGATCAAACTAAAGGGGCTTGGCCTTGTCGTCTTTGGAATTATACCTATGGGCGCCTACGTCGAGCCTGACGAGAAAGCTGTGATGAAGCTCGATCCGATAAAGCAAACCCGCATACTCGCAGCAGGGATTTCTTCGAACTTTGTGCTTATGTTCCTGTTCTTCCTTCTGTTGTTTGGGACGTACCAATATCTGCTTCCTGGAATCTACGCAAATCAAGTGCTGATAAGCCAAGTCGGAGCAAACACGCCGGCATACGGTGTGCTGAAACCTGGAATGGAGATAATGTACTGGAATGGCTACAAGATCAACAATCTCAGCAGCTTTACTGTTGCGGCTGCGAATGATTTGCCAGGGCATATAGTAACGATAGCAACAAATACAGGGAACTATTCGCTTACGGCCAAGGCAATCGGCAACGCTACAAGAGGAATAATCGGCATAAACGTCTATCAGCCGATGAAAACCGACATAATATCATCGTTGATTTACTTTCTCTTCACGTTGTTCTCGCTCTCGTTCTTGCTGAACTTCGCCGTCGCAGTTGGAAACCTTCTGCCTGTGCCGGCCTTTGACGGCTGGAGGATATACAAGGCGAATGTGAAGAACGAGAAGATAATCAGATTATTTGCATACATAATAGTAGTTGCTCTCGTCATCAACATACTGCCGCTGCTGTTCTATGCAGCGTTGGGCTAATGCTATCGGAAACAATAAATATCTCGCCGCTTAGACGAGATTATGCAAAGTATGTGTGTAGGCGTAATCGGCAGCAAGAGAATGCATGATGATCTGCATAAGTTGCTCACAGAACGTGTAGTAGTGACAACTAGAGATGGCGGAATGACAGGAAACATGGTGAAAGAATTAACGTGGATGGCGAGATTCAAGGAAATACGGACTATCTCATTTGCAATCTCAAAAAGGGGAGGAACATACTTTTTCCGAGACTGCTTTACTGGAATCGAATCTAACGAAAGAGTGTTCTTCTGGCAGTTTAATGATGATGTCGCAGCGTGGTTTGCAGAACGCCTAAAAGGTCCGTTCGGCTTTGGGCTGCTGCATGCACAATCATATTACCTGAAAGCATTCGGCTTTAGCGAACGTGAACGTAAAGCAATATTTGCAAAAAGATATCCAGAATACAGAGGCGGCAACGAAATCCTGAAACGGTTGAAGCGTTCTAGCGAAGAAGGACCTGTGCCGATTTTAGAGATTCCTAAGAGAACCGATTGGACCAAAGTCGATAGTTGATCCATAGCCAACGACTATCGCATGCATCTTGTCTACGTTTGTCTTCTTGAAAACCGGTGACAGAAGATCGTTTCTCGCGTGGAAGTTGATGTCTGTGCCTGCTGCATAGTAGTTCATAGCCGGAAGGACAAGTATTGGCGTGCGTCCATACTTGCCATGAAGGAAACATCCAAGTTTCTCCTTCGAGCCGGCGGCGTTGATAACGCCTATTGCAGGGTGCTCGTGGCCCATTATCATCATCGATACACCTTTTGTTTCGTGAGGAAGCTCTTCTCCGTGGAAGAACAGATAATCGCCGATCTTTGTCTCTTGCCTGTGGACAACGAGCTTGAACGGTTCCTTATATCGTTCGACAAAGTTGTCGTGGTTCCCCTTTATCAGGACCAGCTGGACCTTTTTCTGCTTTGCGAAGTTTATGAAATCGAAAAGCTCATTGAACTCTGCTTCATCTACTGTGGAAAACTCGTTCTTGATGTCTCCATCGACTATTATCTGCTTGGCGTCGGTTTTGTCGAGAGCTTTGGTCAACATCTCGATTATCTTGTTGTAGTTGACCTTTGGAAGCGCTGAGCCCCTCTTCGCCATCACTCCTTCGTAGCCAAGATGCAGATCCGCGACAATCAGGGCGTTCAGGCTCTTTATGTAGGCTATTGGCAGACCGTCAAGAAGCTCTATGTCTTTTGTGAGGATCATTTTCTCGCCGATATCTTCTTCATTACTCTCTTGTGCAGTTCTCGTAGATAATCTTGGCGGTCTTTCATCATTATTACGTCTGCGTGGCCGAATGTTATCAGGTTGTGGGCGAAAGGACTTGGAAAATGTGTCTCAATCATCTTGATTTTTATCTCGCCTTTCCTTATTTTCGAGAGAGTGATCTCTGCACGGGGCATATCCATGGTGTCGTTGAGTATTTCGCGGTAGGTTTCCTTGATGATTGGGAAATTCGGGTCGATTTCTTCTGCTGCCTTGAGAACAAGCTGTGAATTTATCTGCTGCTTGCTCACGCCAATCTTCCAGCCTTTGTAATTCCTAAGTATCATGAAGCTTCTTCCGGCAACGTGCCTGAACTTCCTTCTCATCAGCTCCGTATTTCTGATGTTTCTCTTGAGCATTGTGAATATCCCATCTTTTGCAAGTTCCAGCGCAATGTTGTTGATCATCTTCTCATTCAGAAGCCGTGGTCTGTCCTCGAACGAGAAAACGAATCCGTTGTCGCTGATGTTTACGCCGATATCTGTGCCGAGCTCTTCTGCAAGCTTTACTCCGAATGCTCTTGACAGTGCGTCGTTCACCCTGCGGCCTAGAAGAGAGTGGAATATCAGCACATATCGCTCTTCTGAAAGGTCTTTTGTCAGTTCGACCAGCATAAGTTCGCTTGATGGCACCTCTTTTGCATAGAGAAGCTGCTCGACGAAGTACGAATATATTGAATACTTTGAGTTGTTGTCTATCGGCAGTTTGTCGAGATAATCATTTATCGCCTTCGGTATCTTTGATTTGCTAGAGAACAGTTTGAGCTTCTTCTTTGCGATGTACTGTGAGACTAGTTTGGAAAACTCTAGTCTAAACTGGCCTATTTCGTTAGCCAACTCGTAACTGAGCGGCAATTGCTCAGAGAACCATGGAGGAATCGTAGGGGAAGTCGCCTGAGCAGGAGTCACGTACGCTTTCATCGCCTTTGAGTTCTCAAATCTATACAATCTTCCTCCGAGCGTAAAGATGTCTCCAGGCTTCAGCTTCATCAGGAACTCTTCCTCTATGTTCCCGACCCACTTTTTCGTCCCCATGACCATTACATTTACTGCAACTTCGTCAGGAATGGTGCCGAGATTGAGCATGTAGATTACTTTTATCATCTTTCCTCGTTTTCCGAATGTGTTTTGCGCTTCGTCGTACCATATTTTGCCGTATACGCGCCTGCTTTCAAGGCCGACATAGTTCCCTGCGAGGTAATTTATCAGTGACATGAAGTCCTGTTTCGGAAGTTGGTGGTATGCATAGACTTTCCTGACAAGATTGTATGCTTCGTCTATGTCCCACTTCTTTGATATCGACATTCCAACCATGTGTTGCGCAAGGACGTCGAGCGCGTTTTGTGGAACAGTGAAAGAGTCGAGGTGTTTCTTGAGTGCTGCATCAAGCATTATTGTGCATTCGACAAGATCGTCTCTGCTCAGAACAATTATTTCCCCTTTTGCTGTTGCCTTGAACGAGTGTCCTGCCCTTCCAATTCGTTGCACTGCCCTTGTTACGCTTTTCGGCGATCCAAGCTGCACAACGGTCTCGATAGAACCGATGTCTACTCCAAGTTCAAGGCTTGTAGACGATACTGCGCACTTGAGATTTCCTTTCTTGAGAAGGTCTTCCACTTCAAGTCGCGATTCTCTTGACAAAGAGCCGTGGTGAGCGGCGATGTCTTCGCCATATTTGAAGCGTCTCTTGAGGTTGAACACTACTCGCTCTGTTCCGCTCCTTGTGTTTGTGAAAATAAGCGTTGTTTTGCTCTTCTTGATTACCCTATCGAGTTCGGCGTAGGTTGCATCTTCGATTTTTCTCTGATCGGTATATATCATGTCCTTGACCGGGCTCTTGGCTATGACGTCGAGTTTCTTGCTCCACGACCCATCGACTATCGTGCAGTCGTTAGGTTCGCTGCCGTTGTAGCCGACAAGGTGCTTCGCCGCCTCTTCGAGCGGGTAGAGCGTTGCCCCAAGCCCTATTCTTGAGAATGGGTCGTCTGTGAGATCCTGCAGTCGCTGGACTGAAAGCGCAAGGTGCACTCCGCGCTTGTTGTTTGCAAGCTCGTGCATCTCGTCTATGATTACAAACTGAACAGATTTGAGATTCTCTACAAACTTTGACGAGTTGATTAGTATTGCAAGGCTTTCCGGGGTTGTGACAAGTATGTTCGGCGGGTGCTTCAGCATCTTCTGCCGTTCTTGCTGTGTTGTGTCTCCTGTTCGAACGCCGATTGTTACTGGCCTGATTCCTTCTTTGATGACCTTTACCCCTTTTTCCTTCATTATCGCCGACAGAACTTCTTCTAGCGGCCTTTGAAGATTTCTGTGGATGTCATTGTTGAGCGCTCTGAGCGGTGAAATGTATATGCAATAGACCTTCTCTTCGAGTTTTCCTTGCATTGATAAGTCGAAAAGCCTGCTTATGATCGACAAAAAGCCCGACATTGTCTTTCCAGATCCTGTCGGTGCAGTGATAAGAACGTTCTTGCTCTCGCTGATAAGCTTGAATGCATACTTTTGCGGTGGAGTCAGTTCGTCGAAGTTCTTCTCAAACCATTTTCTTACAAAGGGATTGAGGACTGCAAGGCTTTCTTCGTCGCTGAACGGCTCTTTTGCGTAATTTATCATGTTTGCAGATCCGGCAGCAGTTGTCGGGATATTAATCTGCCCTCAAAATATAAAATACCTCGTTTTTCCAATGATATACTATACTGTCAGGGTGCGGTGTAGCTGCTCGACCAAGAGCTATTGAATGATATACTGTTAAGCTGGCCGTTGTTGTTATTGCCGGAGTAATCGTTGGCGTTGCCATTGAGCGGCCACCATGCAGTGATATTTTGGGGTCTTATCGGAGCGCCGCCTATGCCCTCGAGATACAATGAATTGACCTCATTTTGCGATAGTGACGTGTTGTAAACCTGAACATCGGCTATGTCACCAATAAAACAGCTGCCGCATATTCCATCACCACGCGTACCTATCCATGTTGGAAAGACTGCAATAGAGTTTGTAGTGTATGATGCGCTTACTGGATAGTTGTTGTTATCAGCATAAGCGGTTATTGTGCCTCCGTTAACAACGAACCCTACGAATTCCCACTGACCCAATGGGAAATTCAACACCGTAGAATAAGTGTTCCAAGCGAAGGATGCCCCATTATAATAGAACGATGGAGATGCTCTTCCTGCTCCGTTGCCGTATGGTTCGACGAACCACGTGCATGCTCCGTTGCATTTTTGTGCTATCACGTCGCCGTGAGTATCGCCGCCGGGATTTGTGTTCGCATACACCCATGCAAAAACGCTAAATGCGTTGGTTATGCCATCTGGTGTGACAGAAGACGGCACCGATGCGTAGGAATTCCCATTAAACCTTGCTACGTATTCAGGAAGTTGCCCTTGGCATTCTCCTTCGAGTGACACTCCTGCAGAGGTCTTCTGCACCTGGCATGCTCCTGCCTGCGCCTTCGGAGTGAAATTTCCACCTGAAAAAACTCCGAGCTGGAACAAAATTGCAAGGACCACGGCAATGATTAATATAGCCCATCCGTAAGTCATCAGATACTCCATTGCAGACTGGGACTTTGGCGCTCTGCGCTCCATGCATAGGGATAGACAGAATACGCTTTTATTCCTTGGCCTATCGTCACTTGTAAATAGACTTGTAGACTTGTCCCTGGTCGTCGGTTATGACTATGCATTCTCCTTCGCATTCGATCAGGCATGCTTGGCAGAGTATGCAAGCCGATCCGTTGACTGCTACTGACTTCTTCTTGTAGTGGTCGTGGCATTTCTGCACATCGTTGTTCCACTTTGCAAAATAAGTAGGGTTTTCCTGTCCTTTCCATTGGTCCTGTGGTGGTGCGGTGTCTGCGTTGATTACGCCCTTTGATCCGTCTGGGTCGTTTGCGATCTCACGCATCTCGAATACGGCTACTGGGCACACGTCAAAGCAGTGCGAGCACCCGGTGCAGTTCGGTTTTATTACATGGACATCCATTGATACCACTCTTCATTTCATGCAAGTAGCATATAAAAGTGTTGCTGCCAACGGCTTTACCGATTCAGTAAATATTGTCGAGCCTAGCGGCTGCTTTTTCAGCATAGGCGAAGTTGCAAGGCTCGATGCCGATGGCATTGCCACACCGGCGATTAACCGAACAAACCGGCCAATCCTCCCGCTGCTTCGTCTTCGCTCTTCTTCTCTTCTTTTGGCGCTTCCTTCTTCGCTGCTGGTGCTGCTCCTGCTGCAGGTGCTGCTGCCGCGACTGGTGCACTTTGGGCGTTCTTTATGACCTCCTTTATGTTGACCTCTTTTAGAGATGCAACAGTGGCCTTTGCCATTGCTTCGTCTGGGCTCATACCCGCTGCCTTCACTACTTCCAAGAGACTCTTTTCTGTTATCTCCTTTCCTGCTGCGTCAAGCAACAGCGCCGCATATACGTATTCCATAACTTCACCTTAGTATCATTGTGCTGGTGGCGCAGCCGCGGCTTCTGCCGGCGCTGGCTTCACCATGCTATTGAGCTGCGATGCACCCATCACAGCGTTTGTCATAAGCTTTTCGATAATGCCTGGCTCTGGAATGTGTCCTTCTACGCCAACTGCAATTGCTTCTCTGTAAGCCCTTTCTATGAATATCCTGATTGTGTATCTGCTGATTATGTTTGCCTTGAGCGATATCTGAAGCGCTGCGTTGAATCCTGTCGTCACTTGCTTTAGCACGACTGCAGAATCTATTCCGAGTATGTCGCGCGTGAACATGAGCTGTCCTTGCATTAGAACAGATGGAGTGATTGATGCCGTGAATGGCATTATGTCGAGAATCTTCAGCGCCTTTGAGACAGCAGGCGTGATCTTTGCGCCCTTCTTGACAAGAACCTTGTCCTTTGCGATTACCACTTTGCCTTTTTGAATCTGGACGTCGATGCCTGCCTGCTTCAGCTCTGTTACAGTCTGTCCCGGCTGCAGTGTTGTTTCCGCTGCCTGTATTTCTATGTCGTCAGGGCTTATCTGGTGCGGCTTAGCTGCAAGTTTTATCGAGTTGGACTTGAATTCCTTGTAAATCGCGAATGGGTCGTCGTTGCTGAGAAGTATTGCAGACGTTCCCTTGAGTTCTTTTGTAAGATGCTTTGTCTTTGCGTCGCTTTCGAGGATCTTTACCAGCAGAGTCCTTCTTCCGAGTATGAATCGGACCTTGCTCCTCATTGTGTTCCTCGACTTTTGAACAAGCCTGTCAGGTATGTTTGCGAGTGGAAGCACTCCTATTACTGAGTACTTCGAGAGCTCTTTCTTGCCCTCGTTTACAAACTTTACCTTTTGATCCTTGTTCAACATGATATCACAGCTTGAGCGGTGCGCTCATCGTCATTTTTACAAATACTGATCGGATATGCGCCTTTCCGAACTTCTTTGAAAGCGTTCCTACCACTTCGTCGATGTTTGCGGCGAGCTGATCGGTCGGCAGTTGCTCTGTGCCGACTACGCAGTGCACAGTCGGGAGGTACTTGCCCTTGCTTCTTATGTAAATAGATTTTGTAATGTTATTGATCATTGTTCCGACGTCTGACCCGATGACCGCCTTTGGCATCTTTCCTCTCGGACCAAGGAATTGACCGAGAGCCTTTGCAATCTGAGGCATGAGCGCAGCCTGCGCAAGCATTTCGTATTCGAGCAGCTCGTTCATGCGCACTTTGTCGTTGGAGATTGTGGGAAGCTCTGCGCTTGGGATTACCTTTGCGCCTGCAGCCTCTGCCTTCGCTGCTAGGTTCTTGTCGTCTCCGAAGAATATTACCTTGCTCTCTCGCCCCCTTCCGTGTGGAAGGCGCACTTCGAGGTTGAGCCTGTTGTCCTGCTTTGTGAAATCTATGCCGGTGAAGTTGACGGTAAGGTCGACGCTCTGCGTAAACTTGCGTTTGCCCTTGTTTTCGCTAATAAAAGCGTTTAGTTTGTCTTGCTGTTCCTTGTCCATCTGTATCCCTCCTGTCAATGACAGTACCTGCGGGAAAAGCAGTGAATTATATTAGATGAAATGGGTTTAAATATCTATGGCTTTGGGATTTAAATAACCGAAATGTTACAGTAGTTGTAGATGAGATTATGGCAAAAAGAGCTACAGCACAGAAATACCTTACCTACGACCAATTGACGCCAATACAGAAGAAACTTCTTGATGACGCAACAAAGAATATGGAGAATGCCTACAGCCCGTATTCTCATTTTAAGGTAGGCGCGTCGTTGCTCGCAAAAGAGGGTGAGATGTTTCCTGGCTGCAACATAGAAAACGCTAATTATACAAATACGCAACATGGAGAAACTACCGCAATAGCGAGCGCTTATACAAAAGGTAAACGAGAGTTTACAGCACTCGCAATCATCGCGCGTGGAGAAGCATTTGACACAGAAATTCCGACAGCGCCATGTGGCTATTGCAGGCAAACACTTTATGAAGCAGTCCAAGTCTCTGGAAACGATATACAGTTGATATTGTCAAACACAAAAAGAGACAAAATATTGGTGACTTCAGTTGAGGAGATCTTAACCGGCGCATTTGGACCAGCAGATCTTGGTATAGATGTTTCCAAATACAGAAGGCCTGGAAAAACTTGAGCGCACTACAGAAGTCAGTGCATCGTTGCCTTGTTCCGCTCCCTTCCGGCGATTGCGGCGGCCTTTTCTGTGCTCTTCGGATAGTGCTTTACGAATTCTCTCCCTCGCCTCTTTACGTTAGTCTCTGCCTTCGACGCCTCGAGGAGCTTTGTTATGTACTCTTCTGCGAACTTGCTGTCGAAGCTCTTGCACGAGAACACGTCAATCGATGCAAATCCCTCGCTCGGGAAGGTGTGGATTGATATGTGGCTTTCCACAAGTATCACAAAACCTGTAACTCCTCCTTGATCGAACGAATTCTCTCTAGGCGGAATGACAGAAACTATAGGATCAGAAAACTTGTGCATGCCTATTTTGCCTGGAAGTTCGTCGAGAAGAGCATAAAGCAGAACATTGTCGTTGAGCTTCTTCTTGTTACAACCGTATAGGTCAAGCGTCAAATGGGGTCCAAACATCTTACTAATCACGCCATCTTTCTTAGAATGCCGCACACGCGACATCGTAAAACACACGATGGACCCATTAATCTCTCTTGATTGTTATTTAAAGTTTGTGTAAAGTGAATTGTATATGATTACAACCATTGAATGCTATGGCGCGTTTCTTATCTCCGGAATTCCGTTGACTACGAAGAGTTTTGGGACTACGTTGTACAGGTTGAGCTGGCTGACGAATTTTGTTGTCTCGTCTGTTGCAGGTTCGTTCTCGGTTAGCCAGTTGTGTCCAGAGGTCTCCTTTAGTGCTCCGTGTATGTCGTGTTCTGCATCTTTGAATCGTAGCTCTGCCTCTTTACACGCTAGGGTCTTTTTCATTTTTGAGAAACTTGCGATTGCTCCTGCGCCGAGATAGTCCTCAAGCGCAAAAAGTTCGTTTTCTGCGCTGCGGATGTGCTCCTCGTCGGTTCTATATTTGGTTATATCATCGTTTATTTCTCCAGCAGCTATAAGAGTGGTGTCGTGGTTTTGGCTGCCGATGTAGTCGGCAGTAGCCTTGGCATTCAGTATAGATCCAAGCACAACACAGCCTGCAGAATCTAATGCTGCGTTGACAAGACGTCCGCCGTTTGATGATGTCAGTTTGACTCTCGTCGGTTCGTTTTTCAAGAATACCGAAGGCGAGTTTCTATATCCCGGAGTCCTTGTCGTTTTATCCCCGGTCGGTTCTACCACGAACCCTTTTGAAATCGCAGTTACAATTGTGGAACTGTAGCTCATCATGTCTATGATTACTATATTGTCCTTCCGAGCCATCGCTTTCTTTACTCCCTCTATTCCCCAGTCCAACTTCAATTCGTATGCATCTCTCATTGCAATCACGTGCTTTCGCTATGACGTAAAACAAAGAAGTGTAAGGGTGCCCGGTGGGGAAGTATAAGCAACCTTACACTCTAACAGTATATCGTAAACCGGGTATAAAAAGGTTATGATTTTTAAAATAGTCGATAACAAGTCTTAGGCTTTTATATATTGAATACCAAGCCAATAATTGCACATGGCAGCAAAAGACGGCCTCGAATTCGCTTACAAATACCCTTTCAGCGATGAGGCCAAGGTTGTGATAAAAGAGCTTGATCTTCGTAGCATAGCTCCTTCTCATCTTCAACTTGGAAAGGAACGGCTTGAGAAAGCACTCCAGGAAGAGAATCTTGAGTACACAAAGACTAGCTATGTCATTCCCGAATTCGTAATCAGCTATGTTTATGCAAGAATGCTCCTAAGTGCGATGAAGAACAGCACTTTCATACAGAGATACAGCACTGCCGAATCCAAAAGAGCAGGAGCAGCGCTTGAGATGGACAGCGATGCCAATCTCCTCAGGCTTGCGAAGGAACTGGAGCTTGAGATAATGCACGTCGGCGACGACTACGAAGTCGCGTTCGAGACATATCTCCAGAACATCCCAAATGACGAGAGCTTCAGGCTTGCGAACCAGAGGCTCAACAAGGGTTATGTGCTTCTTGACAGGCATAGAATGATAAGAGTGATCGAGATCGCTGCGAAGTCTTCAATAGAAAAAGGCCTTCCGATAAAATATGAGACGTTGCCGAAGGCAGTTGTAGAATGCGCAAGAGGCGTGAAAAGACCGATAATCAAAGCTGCGGCGATAATAGGAGCAGGGGAAAACATTTCTTGGATCGACAAACTGCTTTCTACACCAATCGCTGACTGCAGGCACAGGACAGTCAACCTTATTCTTGCTCCGTATCTTGTCAACATAAAGGGAATGGCGCCAGAAAAGGCGACAGAAGTAATATCGAACTACATAACACTGTGCAAAACCGTCAATCCGGACACAAACGTCACCGATAGGTACATAAAATATCAGTGTGAATATGCAAAGAGCAAGGGCATCAGGCCGATGTCGCTCAAGAGAGCAAGAACTGAACTTGGCGGAATCGACTTCGTTGCGATGTTCGGAGAAGATGCAGAAGAAAAGATTGTCGAAAGGGGATGAAATGAGCGACGTGAAAGTTTTGTGTGATTTGTGCACGAAGATTGCGAAGCACAGCTGCAAACTATGTGGAAGGCGAGTTTGTGATAACCATTTCAACGCGAAGACTGGAATGTGCACTGAGGAGAAAAGGAAGCAATAGTCATAGTTGCAGTGCAAGATCGTTAGGTGCATAGATGCCGGTGGAGCCGTTGACTAGCCACCAAGCGTCTCTCGTTATCTTACCCAGCTCTTTGTTTTCTTCGATTGCAGTGTTTTGGAGGGTGGCATTTTTTCTGAATGGCGACAACCTTTGGCCTAGCCATTTTGCTGCGCTGAGCCTAATCTTTATGTCGACAGTACTGTCCGAATACAGTATGAATATTTCTCGCAGAATTCCATAGTGTTTTTTGTCGAGCAACAGCTTGGCTTCTTCTCTGGTCGGCTCGTTACTCAAAAGCGCGAATGCTGCAGCCCTTAATTCAGGGTTGCAGTCCGGAATAATAATTTTCCTTTCGGGTGGCAGTTCCATAGAATTTATTTCCTCTATCGACAGCCTGAGGTGAGGAGGCTTGAGCGTTAGTGGGGCAGGAAGAGCCCAAAGCGTCCCGTCGGCAAGGTAGACAGGTTTTTGAGCTGGAAACGCTGCTGTTGTCATAAAACCAGAAAAGTGATGTTCGCTTAGATATTTAAACCATGTTCCGTTAAATCGGAAACTATATAAAGCTTGAAGAAAGAGCTATTCTGTCAAACGATAATAGGAGCAGGGAAACGCCCAAACCCGTCCGATCTTGGAAGCTAAGCCTGCTCACGACATGTGTGTACTGCCTTCGGGTGGGAAAGCATGTTGTTGTTTGGCACTCTTTTTGAAAATAGCAAGCAATAAATATCAGACCAAATTGACTCAACATATGTTCAGTTACAGATCTTCAACATCATCGTCATTCTCTGGAAAGCCTGCTCCGATAGCCTTGCTCGACCTGATTAGAGTCAAGTCTGAAGAGATGACGAAAGGGGAACTAAGCAGAAGGTCGCGATACGATGATGTACTCCATGGCGGAACGGCAGTGCTTCCGATATTTTTTGGCTCTGAGCGCGAGTGGATATTCAGCGAGAGGATTGTAATCGTCAACGGATCCATTATTGCAATGGACAGCAAAGAGGACCGGAAGCCTGAGATGAGGAATGGTTTCATGTCAATCCCGTTCGTGCGCAAGGGTGAACCCGTAAAGGTGTTCCTTGGATGGAACCCGATCCGAAGGCACAGAAACATGCTATACATGCGCGGCGACACTTTTGGGGATTGCACTATAGTCATGGAAGACTGGATTGTCGAGAATGGAGAAAAGCCAATAGTCTACAGGGCGAAAGCCGGCGGCATTGACGTTAGCACGCTTAAACCTCAGGTCATGAGGCTTCGCGGTGTGCCGTCACTGGTGGTTACGGCGAGGGCAGGATATCTTCTTCGAGTGACGCAAGAAGACCACGGAGTCCTTTCTGTGACTTCGGGTAGAGATCTCGGAGGAACAACGAACTTCACGCTACAGGGGGAGATCACTCCTTGGCGGTCGTAGAAGAAAGCAGCGCCCTTATCGTGCCAGAGCTCTTGATGGTATAGAAGGCCATGTCCCTGTCGTTCACCCTTTTTATCAGGGCGAGCGCAAGTATCAAGTCGTTTACTCCTGAGAGGCTAGACTTTATCACGAAGTGCCGTTTGTCGACTATTTTTGTGAGTTTCGGATTGATGTGATGGGTTCGCATCTCCCCAACGCAGCGCACTATCTCCTTTGACAGCGCAAACGAGAATGCCCTCTCGTCTTCGGAGAGTTCACCGCTTGTCTCAACCAATATGTATCGTTGCTTGTCCTTCATTCTTCCACTATCATTCTTGTTGTATCCGCGATTGCCTTTCTTGCATAAGCCTCGTCTGCACCAAGAAGCTTCGCCAGCTCTATGAGCTGCATGCACGAGTTCATGTGTGTCTTGTCCTTTGCCATGCTCACGAATGTGACGTCGACCTTCGCCTTCCTTGCGTGTGCGAAAAGCTTGCTCATCTTGTAGATGTTGCGCGTCCTCTCCACACCGTATGAAGAGGTTATAACGCTCATTGGAAAGCAGAGTATGCAGCCTTGTTCTTTTATCGCTTCCATAAGCTTTCTGTCGATGTATGAATCAGTGATCGCGACTGCTGTCGCTCCCTGCTTTACAAGATTGAGAAGTTGCCCGGTCTCTTTTCCAAGCGCGATTGTCGGCGAGTCGTTGTTTGCGATTCCTCGTGCACCGACCGCCATGACCTCTTTGTTGATCGTAAATATGTCCTTGAAGCCAAGCCTTTTCATAAAGTCGTCGTCAAACTGGCATGTTTCCGAGACTATGTCATAGAATTGCAACGAAACACCAAACTATTCTGCTTCCTTCTCCGGGACTGGCTCCTCCGTGCCCTTGCCGAATATCTCTTTCTCGAGAAGGTCGCACATCTTCTTTGGAGGATATAGAAGCTTTATCAGTTTTGTATGGCCGCGGATTCCCTTTCCGGATTCGTAGGAAGCGATGAGCCCCTGCATCTCGAGCTCTGACAAATATTTTCTGTACCATCTCTCGCTCTTCGCCTCTTTGTGGACTCCTTCTGTAAGAGATTTGTACCTGTGGTAAACTTCTCCGGAAAATAGATAAGTGTCGACTCCGTCCGTTAGCTTTTTGTAAGAGCCTCCGCTCTGTGTCAGCATTGCGACAGCGTATAGGACGATTTTCTGGTGCTCCGGCAGTGTTGATATGACGTCGTAAACAATCTCGTTCTCGGCGAGCTTTGCCGCCTCCTGCGCCTCTTTCATTGTGACCTTTGGATTCTCTTTCTCTTCGGCGAGCTCTCCTGCTTTTGTAAGTATCTTCAGCGAGAACCTTGCATCGCCCCCCTCCTTTGCGGATGTCGCTGCTATGAAATGCAATACTTCGTCTTCTACAACGTCCTTCTTGAAGCCTGCGCTTACTCTGTCCTTCAATATCGCGTATAGCTCTGTTGCGTAGTAGGGAGCGAAGACAAGCTCTGTTTCATAGAGCGTCGACAAGCTCCTCGGATCGAGCTCGTCCTTGAACGAGACCTTGTTCGATATTCCGATTAGCGTGACTCCTCCCGCTTTTATGTCGCTGTTGATCCTTGTAAGCGTGTAAATCAAGTCGTCGAGGTCCTTTACAAGATCGACTTCGTCCAGCACAGCAACCAGTATCTTGTTGTCCTCTTCTATCCATGACGTCAGTTTCTCGTAGAGGTCGACGGCTCCGTAGCCCCTTTTCGCATATGTCGGCATGTGGTCGCCGATTATTTTGTTGAGAACGCGGAATCTTGAGTTGTAAATTCTGCAGTTTATGTATGAAATTCTCGCACGTGTGTTCGGGATCCCCTTGACCTCTTCTATTACATATTTTATGCAAGAAGTTTTCCCTGCTCCCGTCTTTCCATAAACGAAAAGGTTTCTTCCGCGGTCGCCCTTCAGCGAAGGAGCCAATGATTTTTCTATGTCGTTTATCTGCTTTTCTCTGAAGATGAGCTTGTGTGGGGTAAAGTGCGGCGAAAGGACCTCACGGTTAGCGAATATCTTTGAATCTGCAAGCATATCGCTAAGTGAACGCATAGCACCCCCTGGTCTTACGTCTATCTAATGTGCGTTCTGACTTTAAAATCCTTTGGTTTTATTGTCGGCGTTTAGGTATGGGAAGCGCAAGACAAAACCTATTTAAGGATAGGCAAAACAATAAACCTAAATGAACGCTAGATTCCTGGCATTGCTAGCACTGCTGGTTGTGCCTTTTTCGCTATTTATCCAATTAAGCAGCGCAAGCTATGCGGTGACAAACATCAACACTACGGTTGTGCTGAACCAGAACTCTAGCGCTCGTGTAAGCGAGATACTTGAAGTTGCGGTAAGCAACCAATCGGTGTCGCAGTATTCGACAGACAGGCTTGCGCTAAACCTTACTCTCAGCCAATGGCAGCTGATAATAGGGCCAAACCTGGTGCAGCACATAATCAACCCGCACGGCAGCATATATAACTTCAACTTTCTTCCTGGACCAATAGTCTCTTCGCCGAACGGAAGGGTGGCATACCTGCTCATGACATACTATGTGAACAACGTCACAGTAGTAAATCAAACTGGGCCAAGAACATTCCTCTACAGCTTCAACAATGACGTTTTCAACTTCCAGCACGCTGCCAGCGGCGCAGTCTTAGGCGAAAATACAACCCTTACAGTCATAGTTCCGCAAGGGTCAAAGATAATGACAGTTGTTCCATCGCCTGATTCTCCGGCACAAAGCTTCACTCAAAACTACAAGAACGTAACAGTTATGTCGTGGTACGCAGACGAACCACTTTCAAAGTTCCAGCTAGTATACACAACACAGGAAAGCCTCCAGGATGAGGTGCTGAGCTTCTTCGCACAGCTGTACAAGACGCTTGGCGTAGGCGTGTATGTATTGATACTGGCAGTAATCGCTGCGATAATAGTCTACACCTATCTGAAGGTGGGCAAGTAGGTGTCGATTTGCACGATTACGAGATAAAAATCCTTGAGCAGATAAAGGGGAAGAAAGAGTCTTCGCTTGAGGAACTTGAGGAGAGCACAGGAGTCCCCCGCGACGGAATTCTTTGGGCGATTGAAAACCTAGCGGAGAAGAATGCTGTCGACGTAAAGAGAAAGCCATCTGTAGAGATTGCGCTCACTGAAGAGGGAAAAGCTGACACAAAGGCCTTCCCTGAAGAAAGGCTCGTCAAGAGCCTGGCAAGCGGGCCAAAAAGGATGAATGAGATAAAAGACCAAGTTGGACTGAGCTGGGCAAAGAGGAACGGATGGATAATTATAGACAAAGGGTCTGCTGCGCTTACAGAAGAAGGCAAGAAAGTGGCTTCAGGAAAGATTGAATATGAAGCAAAGGCTGTGCTGAACGGACTCGCTTCTGGAAAGAGTGACGTCGCCGACAAGCTCGCAAGAGAAAAGAAAGGGATAGTAGAGGCGCTGGCAAAGCGCGGAGTGATAACCCTCAGAGAAAGGTCGGCAGTTTCATCGATAACGATTACGAAAAGCGGGGAAAAACTTCTTGAGACCGCGTCAAAAGAGACAGGAGTCGGCGCACTTAGCAAAGAGGCGATAGTCGGGCAGGCTTGGAAGAAACAAGGATTCAAGCCGTATAACATCAATGCTCCAAGCGAGACAATCTACCCTGCAAGGCTGCATCCGATCCGCGAATTCATGAACTTCATCAGGCAGAAATGGCTTGAGATGGGATTCATAGAAGTGTCTGGGCCAATAATCGATTCTGCGTTCTGGAACTTCGATGCGCTTTTCTCTCCTCAAGACCACCCAACAAGAGAGATGCAGGACACTTTCTTCCTCTCCAACCCGAAACAGCTTAATGTCGAGGACATTGAGGCGCTAGAAAATGTAAAGAAGATGCACACCACAGGCTGGGGAGACATCTGGCGTGAAGAGCTTGCGAAGTCCGCTGTCCTCAGGACGCACACAACAAGCGTGTCTGCGCACTACATGAGGAAGCTCGCGTCTGCAGTCAACGCAAACTTCCCGCTAAAGCTTTTCTCTATCGGCAGCGTCTTCAGAAACGAAAGCGTAGACTACAAGCACCTTGCAGAACTGCACCAAGTCGACGGCATAATAGTCGGCGACAACCTGACGCTTGCGAATCTTATAGCATCGCTCAAGGAGTTCTACGGAAAGCTCGGCATGGAGAACGTGAAATTCAGGCCATCGTACTTCCCGTTCACAGAGCCAAGCCTAGAGGCATATTACTACGACGAAGAGCACGGCGACAGCATAGAGCTTCTCGGGGGAGGGATAATCAGAAAGGAGATAACGAAGGCCATGGGCATAGACAAGACAGTTCTTGCTTGGGGCGGCGGAATAGAACGACCGATGCTGAATTCGAGGATATTCGGGCTCGATTCGATACTTACGCCTTACAAGAACAACATAGGATGGCTGAGAACAAGAGGAAATCTAAAGGTTTGAACATGGCAATAGTTGCATTTGACATAAAGGATCTAGAAGACATGGGCTACACAGCCAAAAAGCTAGAGGACATCGGGCCAAAGATGGGAATAGAGATAGAGGAAATATCAGAAAAGGAAGTAAAGATAAATGTCACTCCTAACAGGCCAGACCTGCTTGACTTCACAGGATTCCTCAGGGCGCTCGACAACTTCACCGGTGAGAACAAGCCAAAGGAGAAGCATTATTCGATAAAGACAGAGCCTGTGCTGTCGATAAAAGTGATGCCTGAGGTGAAGAAGGTGAGGCCGTACATAGCAGGGCTTGTTGCGCAGAACCTAGACTTGAGGGGAAACAAACTAAAGTATCTGATAAATTTCACTAACAAGTTCGCAGACACCTATGGAAGAAAAAGGAGAAAGATAGGGATGGGAGTCCACAGGCTGAGTAGGATAAAGGGAGACCTTGTGTACGACGCTGCGTCAGAAGGGACGATGACGCCGCTGGAGTCGAAGAGCAAGATGAAGTTCAGCGACATAATAAAGAAAAACGAAAAGGGCCAGGAATACGGATACATGTTTAGCGGGAAGAAGCCACTGTACCCGTTCATAAGTGATTCTGAGAAAACGCTAGTGCTTGTGCCGATTGTTCAGTGCGAAGAAAGCAAAACCACAGAGGACACAAAAGACGTATTTGTCGAGATAACCGGAACCTCGAAGAAGGCGGTCGCAGAGGCAGCGAACATAGTTGCATGCGCCTTCATAGACCTCGGCGCCGAGGTATTCCCAGTCACAATAGAGTATCCGACAGGCGGGGCAGAGATAACGCCGCTGCTCAATTACAAAGAGATAAAGGTAAAACTTGCAGACGCCGATAGAACCATTGGCGCACCGATGGGAGAGCGCGACATAATTGGCTTGGCCAACAAGATGGGATACGTAGCTTCGCAGTACGGAAAGTCTGTGCTGGTGTACATTCCGCCGTACAGAGTAGATGTGCTCAACGAACAGGACATCATAGAGGACATCGCGATATCGTTTGGTTACGATAGAATAACCCCTATTCCAGTTTATGGAACAGCTAACGGACTCGCGAGCGAAATGGCAGAGGACGAGAACAAGATTGCGACTATGATGGTCGGGTTAGGCTACATGGAGGCGATCAACTCGCTGCTGACAAACGAAAAGGTCAACTTCGAGAACATGTCGTGCAAATACGACAAGTCTATGTACATAACGCTGGCTGATTCTAAGACGACAAACCTGTCTATGATAAGGACCGATCTTCTTCCTGGGCTTATGCAGAACCTGGCCGGTTCAATGAACGAGCGTATGCCGCAGAGGCTCTTCGAGATAGGAAGGGTGTTCAACATGAATGGAGAAAAGCTTGTCGAATCAGTCAGGCTTGCGTTCGCAAGTGAACACTCGAAGGCGAATTTTGCTGAAGCGAAGAGCGTCGTTGAATCGTTCGCAAGGTTCAACGGAATCAGCAACTTTAAGATCAAGGAGCAGAAGAACAGCGCCTACATAGAGGGAAGATGCGCAAGCCTTGAAGTAAACGGGATTTCTGTCGGAGTATTCGGCGAGCTGCACCCAAGGACCATTCTTGGATTCGGGCTTGAGGAACCAGTTGTCGGCGGAGAGATAACAGTAGTAAAGGAAATAAAGTATGAGGTATGACTATTGACCCCCTCCGAAGAACCGCTTTACTCCTCCGAAGCCGCCTTTCTTTGGCTTTTCTCCCTGGCCAGGCTCGCCTGCCCTCAGTGCATAAGATCTTATCAAATCGTCGACAGCGACTGAGAATGCTGATTTTCTGTTAATCATGTAAGCAGGAGTGTGCTTTGCCTCGCTCTCTTCGATTATCTCGTCTTCCGGGATTATCGAGTATGCGACATCTCCGTACATCTTCTCGATCTTTTCTTCATCGAGTTCATACTTGTCCTTCTTCATGCGGTTTATGATAAGCTTGTGCTGCAGATGGTTGTTTATGAACTTCTGCGAGAGCTTCTTTGCACCTAACACCGCAGTCTCTTCAGGAGTTGTGACAATAAGCGCTTCGTCATAGTTCTTCAGCGCGCCGTCTGTTGCTGTGCCAGGCGGAGTATCTATAATTATGAAGTCGAAGTTCAGTTTTGATAGCTTCTCGAAGAACTTGTTTGTCTGCTCTGTCGTTGTGGCAAGTGCATCACCGTTCCCTCCTGCGGGGATTATGTAAAACCCATACGGTTCCACAACGACTAGCGTCTCATCTATCTTGTTCTTCCCGTCGATAATCTCTGCGTATCCTGGGCCTGAGTCTGGAAGGCCAAGAAGCGGACCAATGCTTGGGTTGGCCGTGTCGGTGTCGATAAGAAGGACATCGTAGCCTGCGCTCTTTAGCGCTGCGGCAACGTTTATCGAGACCATAGTCTTGCCCACGCCACCCTTATGCGATGCCGTGAGTATCTTGTAGCATTTCTTGTCCATGCAATTACCGTATGACCGAGTCGTATAAGTAGAGAATAAAAGATTTAATAAGGTTAGCTGAACTACCTCTGCAGGTGCATAGATGCCACGTAGCATGTGGGAGTCCTACAGGCAGCTCGAAATAAGGTTCTACATAGTCGCAGCTCTGCTTGTCGTTTCAATCCTTGCGTGGGTTCTGCTCGCTTACCTCTACGGAGGAAGCCTTGCAGCATCGTCTGGGCAGCTTTACAATTATTCGCAGCTGTTTTCCAAACTCAACAGTACTCAGAGCCAGCTCAGTGTGCTGACGGCGAAGTATGCAATAGTCGATCACAACCTTACTACACCATACACAAAGGTTCTTTTCAACGATTACACAGTCAACATTCCGAAGAAGGTTGTCAGTGCAGCAACCACATCAACAAATAGCAGCGGTTCGATACAGACCACAAACATGACTAACGTAGTCACATACTACTCTTACAATTTTTCGTTTAACGCGAGCTATCCGGGATACCTCCTTGTAAACGCGAGCAGCACTGGAGTGAACAGTGCATTCAATACAACATGGCAGTTCGTTGTCTCGAACCACAACATAATGCCGAACAGCACGTCGAAATACTACTTCTTCCAGTATGGAGGCTACTTCCAGAATCCATACACACCGACTGTGACGAACAGAGGAGCTTACAAGGTCAACTTCGATCAGAACAGCCCAAGGACAGTCTACGCACCTATGCCGACACAAGGAGAACAGACTGTGATGATACCGGTTGCTCCAGGCATAGTCCATGTCTGGATAACAAACTTTAACAATCAGAGCATAACTGTGACGTTCTCAGCGAAGTACGTTGGATTCTACACGCGCTAATTATTCCAATGCAAGCCTTAGCTTGTCCCTTAGGGTGCTGCCGGTTGCCTGTAGATCCTGATTGTGCATGGTGTGTATCCATATTGCTGTTTTATTTCGGACTTTTCTCCGAATACACCGTAACTTGGATCCGCTATGTATGTTCTTCCGTCGACCACGACCTCTACCCATGTATGCAGCGCGTCTGGATCCGTGGTTGTCTGATTGGTGGAGCGCCCGCCGACAAAATAGCCCACTATGCCCTTGGATTCTAGTATGACAAGAAGTGCTGCGGCCTTTTCTTTGCATTGGCCTTTCTTTGCGTGTATCGCTTTGCTTAGATTGACTACATGCTCTGTGATTTCGTAGTACCACTTTGGCTCCTTGCCAAGCTCCTCCTTTACGAACTCGTTGAACTTGCGAACCATCTCTGTGCCTGTGGACTCGCCTGCGTATTTCCGTGCCCGCATGATGAAGCTATGTATATCGGTGTTTGCAGGACTAGTTATCCTAAGAAGCGGATTGTTGCTGAGGAGAACGTCTCCTGTCCTGAGGATGATTCTCTCTGTTTCTACTACGCCGGAGTTTGCACGTGGATGGAACATTCTATCAGATTCCATCTAGTTGTCCAGATATTTAAAAGTAGTGAATGGCTATGGATGCAGCTTCAGTCCGTCCTTCTTTACCTTTGGCTTGTTCTTTCCGAAAAGCTTGTCGAAGAAGGTCGGGTGCTCCATTCTGTACTTTGCTTTCTCTTGTCTAACCTTCTCTTGCTTCCATTGCTCCCTTGTCCATCCGTAAGGCGGAGCTTCCCTTATGCTTGGTGAGAAATAAGCGTATGCATAGAGCTCTTTGTAGTAATCGTAATCCTCTTCAACCATGTTCATGTCGTCTGTCTTGACGTGGACTCCCTCACCTGCCATGAAGTCGACAAGCTGCTTTCTGCCCATCTTCTCTCTGTTGTTGTCGGCTTCTGCGTGGTTGTAGATTATCCTTATGAACTTCTTGTGGTAGTCGACCTTTGCCTTGATCACTGCATCGAAAAGAAGAAGCCTGTATTGAAGGCGCGCGCAGTGAGGTATGTCGATGAGCTCTTTTTGGTCGAGATTCGAGAATGTGACCTTCTTTATCATCTTGTAAGGCATCCTGAACTTCTTTCCGTTCTCTTCTACGAAGTTCGAGTCCTTCTCTCCTTCCTTAACGTCGGTCTGAGGTCCAAATACCTGTTTTGTTGTTTCTACCTGTTGGTTGTCTCTGCGGTCCATTGATGTTACCGATTAGTTGTTAAATGGCCTTCTCTTCTACAGGGGTGGCGATCGGCTTTGCAACCGGCTTTACAGTCGGTTGAGCTGTCGGTCCATACTTTGGCTTGAACACAGGGAAGTTTGCCACTGGCTTGCCTCCGTTGATTGGCATCGCAAAGTAGTCCTGCATGTCCGCGTATGTCTTCAAGAACAGAGGATCCTGCTCAAGCTTTTTCACATCGCGTATGTATTTGTCTGCGCGGTAGTTCCAGTTCGGGTTTACCTTTGCCCATTCCTTTGCAGGTATGCTGTACTGCTTCTGGATCTTGTCACGATAGACTTCTGGGAATACGTTGAATGTGCAGAACGGAAGCACTTGCCCGTCAGGCATTGCATAGTGGATGTCGCACTTCTCTACGCGATGTATGTCGTAGGTGTGTTCATCCTGGAAGTGCATCATTCCTAGGAACAGCGACTTGCTGTGCAGTGCACCCATTGCATCGAAGTTGTTCTTTAGGAATATGTTTGTAAGCATCTTTCCGAAGTTGAGAGACTTTGGCTGCTTCTCTTTGTCTACGAGCTTTGGCAGGTTCATGAGCGCCTTCATTGCGATTGCCTTTCGTGTTAGTCTGCCCTTGCCCTGCATCTCGTCTACTGCCCTTTGCAGTGTTTCGACAAGTCCAGCTGCGTCTACGAAGTCGGTGATCGGGATTACTTCATTGTCGTCGTCGAGGAACAGGTATGTTGCTGCTCCACATGCGAAGTGTATCGACAAATCGTACTTGTATTCTCCTGTGAGCGCTTCTATGAACTTGTTAATTCCGCCGACATACGGCACAGAGAACCAGTGTTCCTTTCTTATCTTGCCGTTTGTCTGCTGTTCGATGAGCTTTATTGCTCCGGGTATCGTGATCCTCTGCTTTTCTCTCAAGCGAGTCGGCATTCTTCCTACCAGAGACACTGGCTGGAAGTTGACTGCCCTGATCACGTCCATGTTGTTGAGTGCAAAGTCTATGAGCGCTCCCATCTCGTGCTCGTTTATTCCCCTTATTACAGTAGGAACAAGCACCACTCCGATTCCTGCTTCTCTGCAAGCATCGAGAGCGTGTGGAACTTCCCAATAGTTCTTCGGGTTTGTCCTTGGGCTTACTCCGTCGCAGCTCATGTAAAGGGTTCCGCATCCTGCGTCCTTTATCCCCTGAGCAAGCTTTCTGTCAAAGCCAAGGTTTATTCCTGTTGTGTTAAGTTGTATTTGGTCGAAGCCTGCCTTCTTCGCCCTTCTTATTACTTCGACTATCTCCGGGTGCATTGTCGGCTCTCCTCCTGTTATCTGGAGCGCGTTCGCCGGAATAGGCTTTGCAGACTTTAGATTTCTGAATATCTTGTCAAGCTCGTCTACAGTCGGTTCGTAAATCGGCTCCCCTTCCTTTGCATAGAAGAAGCAGTACCAGCACGATAGGTGGCATCTGTTTGTGACTACAACGTTGGCAAGTCCAGTGTGCGTCTTGTGCCGCTCGCAGATTCCGCAGTCGAATGGGCAGTTCTGTCCCTGGCCAAGGTAGTTAGGGTTGTCGAGACCTCTTCCGAAGTAGTTGTACCTCTTCATCTTTGTGTACATGTCATAGTCTTCCCAGTATTTCTCGAGGTTCCACTTGTGTTCTGGGCAGAACTTTCTGATCATTACATTGTCTCCGTCTTTGTAAATAGTTCCCTGGATAATGAGCTTGCACTCCGGGCAAACCGTCATGGTCTGCTCGATTACAGGCATCTTTTCTATTTCTTCAATTGTTCTGTGATAAGGAGCAAATACAGGGTCTACAGCCAGGTTTGCGTTTGGATCGTCTTTTGTCTCTGGCCTTTTGCTGTTTACCTCTTCGAATGCCACAGTCTTCTGCGCAACCTTGCTTCCACAACCGCAGGATTCCTCTCTTTCGGCTGCGCCTTTTCCGCAGCCACATCCTTCGCTTGCCTTTCCGCCGCCGCAGCAGTCATCGTCGCCGCCAGCTGAGGCTCCTCCGCCGCATCCGCAGCCTCCGCCACCACAGCCGCACGAATCCTCTACTTCTAGAGATCCTTTCTCTGCGCTAGCTTGTCCTTTTGCTTCGTTAATGCCACCAAAGTTGTGACTCTGACCTGTCATAATTACACCCTCTAATATCGATAAAAGGGGGTTCCGATGTATTTATATACTTTGGTGTGTTTCGCTTTACTGGCAGTAAATTTCTGTTTTTCTTCGACGATAACCCAGTTATAGAAACAGGTTAATCTATAAATAATAGACGCAACATAAGCCGTATGGTGAAAGCATGGCAACACCGGCAGCAAGGACAAGAACACCAGTTAAGACAGGAACAATCGGAAACAGGAAGGTATCAGATGAGATTACCGACTTCATAAGGAATGGAAAGGGCCAGGAGTCATTCGCAAGGTTCGCTGGCGAGATGGCGAGCATAGCTAATGGAGGAGCCACGCAAGACAGATTAATCGCATTGAACTACACTATCGGAATGCTTTTCGACTCCGATGTTCTAAGAAGAGGAAGGGCCGAGCAGCTTTTCAACGAAGCTGGCAGAAGAGTTCCTCCGCAGTACAGAGCAAGGTTCGACCAGATAACGACTCCTATAATAATGAGGAACAGGAATGCGCTGCAGCCGCCGCAGGTCCAGCAGATGCAGAGGCGCTAACAAATAAATACCAGTCCGGCAGAGCTTATATTTCGTGGAGCTATGCCGCCAGAGAACACTGTGGATGGAGTTGTGCAGCAACAGGCTAGCCCCGCAGATAAACGTTCTGATCTCGGGGAGCGTCTTCTCAGAAAGGCACAGGAGCTTAGACAGGAAAGGCCTGCACCGCAGATAAGAAGAGGGAGAAGATGGACACAAGCTGACATAGAGGCTCTAGATGCACAAGTGTTTGAAGAAGCGATAGAAAAGATAAAAGAGTATCACCAAAGAACAGGCAAGGTACCAATACTTGGGCTGGATGCTCGTCAACTTGTTGGAGGGAAGTTATTGCACAGACTGAACGGGGGGCGATACAAAGGCCAAGGAGTCTTTGATTTTGATGACGTGCTTTTGAAGGCGGGCATAGAAACAGGTTCAAACCGCGAGAGGTGGGCTTGTAAAGAGGGTTTGGAAGAAGGAATCAGGATCGTACAGAAGTTTGCTGCGGAGCACCACAAAAATCCTCCTGGGAGGTGGGACGTACGAAAGCTCGGTCTTGGCAAATTGATTTCCTATATAGATGCTGGCTTCTTCGAGAATGATGGCGTAACAAGCCTGCCCGGCCTTGTCGCCCGGGCTCATCTGATGGTAGGAAATATACCGCATGGAGAAGGCAAAGGATTTTGGTCGAGCATCGAAGGCTTTAACGAAGGCGTCAGGCAGATTAGAGAATTCGTAAAGACACACAGTGAACCGCCTTCGCGCACAACTATGCCGTGGATGAAAGTTTTCATCTCAAACCTTGATGCTCATGCTTACACCGGAATGGGGATAAGGAGCTACAACGACCTGCTTAGATCGCTTGGCTTTAAGCCAGAAATGAAAAAGAAAGACTGGATTACAGATGAGGGTTTTGACGAGGCAGTAAGAAGAACCGTCTCTTTTTACAAACAGCAGGGATATCGACCATCAGAAAAGGAAGCGCGTGAGAAGTTGGAGATCGGCAGTTTCATCAGTGCAGTCTGCGGTGGTAGATTTTCGAAGATAGGCGCCGGAACCTATGACGGATTTTTGGACTATGTCGACATGGTGTTCTGGAACAGCAACGATGGCTATGCAACTGCAAGCGATCGCATCAGGAATTTCAACATAATTAATAGGAGAGCGCCGACCGTAGAGGAATGTAATATTTCACTTGGACTAACGGAGTTCTTAGAGTTGCTTGACCACGGAGCGTTCAAGCAGAAAGGTGCAATGAATTTTGATGGATTCATCAAATCGCTGTATCTACCTAAGATAAAGATGGGCTTCTGGTCCAGCGATGCAGGGCTTGAAGAAGGCGTTAAGGCAATACAGAGGTTTGCTGCCAGAAATGGAAGGCCGCCAACGACCGGAGAAGCAGTCGGAGAACTCAAACTACAAGGTTTGCTTGCCGCAATCAGCAAAGGCAGGTTCGATGCGCTTGGGGTTACCTCTTTCACTCCGCTGATAAAACATGCGGGACTAGAACCGACTATGAAGCAGTGGCGGTACTGGGGCACAGATGAAGGATACGAACGGGCTTGCAAAACGATACGAGACTTCCATAGGAAGAATGGTAGAGCTCCGTGGGTCACAGAACTCAGAGACGAGCTTGGACTTGGAACTTTTGTGCTTTACCAGATTTGGAGCGGCGGGCTGAGGAGCAAAGGAATCACGAGCTATGCTGATTTGCTAAAGACGCTTGGTCTTCCGATTGCAAGAATGCCATTGAGATTCTGGGAAACTGAACAAGGACTAAATGAAGCTGTCGCAAGAGTAAACAAATTCGATCAAGAAAAAGGGTACACGCCAACGATACAGGAGACGCACCATGAACTGCAACTCGGAGGTTTCTTGAGAAACGTTTATCTCGGAAAATTCGCAAAGTACCACATAAAGAGCTACCCGGCATTCTTAACCTACGCCGGCCAGCCAATCTACAAGCAAAGCATGGGGCTGTGGAGAAGAAAAGAGGGATTGGTGAAGGGTGCAAAGCTCATCAAAGAGTTCTTTGATAAAAATCAGAGAGTGCCGACTGCAAAAGAGATACACAGCGTATTGCACATCGGCGCATTGCTGTCAAACATCTACTGGCTTAAACTGAAACGTTTCGGTGTGCTGAATTACTTTGATCTTTTGAAATATGCCGGAGTACCTCTTCCTGAAAGAAATCCATTCTACACGACAAAGGAAGGTCTTGCTGAAGGAGTAAAGAAACTGCAGGAGTTCGATCGCCAACGTGGAAAACCTCCGCTAGAAAGGGAGGCGCGCGAACTGCTCAAGCTTGGGCCGCTCATTTCTGCTGTACAGAGAGGACTTTTCAAAGATCTTGGAGTCGGCAAATATTCACAACTGCTCCTTTATGGGGGAATGAGGGCAAAGCCAAAGCACAGAAACCATTGGGGAACAGATGCAGGTTTCGACGAAGCCATAAAAAAGATGAAAGAATTTGCAGCTGCAAACGGCAGGCCGCCGCGCTTTGTGGAAATCCAGCATGAGCTGCATCTGTCCGGTTTTTCTAGGCATCTCTACATGGGAACATTCAAGCAGAAAGGAGTGGAAAATTACAATGAGCTTTTGGCTTCACTCGGATACAAAGCAGGGATAGGAAAGAAAGGGGATTGGAAAACGAAGAAAGGTTTGGATAGAGGAGTCCAGATATTGAAGGAGTTCAAAGCAAAGAATGGGAGAGCGCCGTTCTGGGTTGAAGCTGCTGCACTTCCAGGAATCAATGCGTTGGTTTGCCAGATAAGAGAAGGCAACCATCAAGGATTAAAGAATTATCATGACCTGCTGAAGCTTGCCGGGCTTGCAGAGCCAGTAAGAGAAACTTGGCTCAGCGAATCAAGATTTAGGGCAGGAATAGAAAAAATCAGAGAGTTTAGCGTAAAGAATAATAGAGCTCCGAAGGGACACGAAATTGCGAAAGAGTTGAAGCTGGAAGGTTTGTTGAGAGCAGTGAACGCAGGTGCTTTCGCATCGGAAGGCATACACAACCTTGCAGATCTGGTCAGCTATTCTGGTGTGCTTCCTGTTGGCACGATGGGTTTTTGGAAAACAAGCAAAGCGTATGAAGAGGCTACAAGAAGAGTAAAAGAATTTGATCAGAAAAACCATAGACCGCCGACGCACGTGGAGGCGAAAAAGGAATTGGGGCTCGATAATTTTGTAAGATGGCTCCATGCCGGGGTATTCAAAGCAAGAGGAGTGACTGGATATACCACATTCCTGAAAAATATCGGGCTAGAGCCTGGTTACATAGGCCGTGGGTTCTGGTTGACTGAAGAAGGGCTAAATTACGGATTAGCGAAGGTCAGGGAGTTCACCCAAAAGCAGGGCAGGCCGCCAAGGCACACCGAAGCTGGCGAAGAGCTCGGCCTCGGAGGACTGCTGAACCAAATAAAAGCAGGAGTATTCAAAGAACAAAAAGTCACGAATTACCTGGAGTTCATACAAAAAGCGACAGGCATTGTGATAAATCATGGAAAATGGAGGACAGAGGTCGGATTGAAGGAAGGCGCGATGAAGGTTGTTGACTTCATAAAAGAGAACCGGAGACCGCCAAATTCCAGGGAAATGCAGAAGGAAATAGGGCTAAGCGGATTGATGTTTAGTATAAGCCGGGGTGTGTTCCAAGCGCAAGGAGTAACTTCTCCCGCAGGATTTATAGAATACGCACAGCGTCTTTCTGAACAGAAATAAAATTATCTTTCCCTTCTGCCCCCGGGTCTTCTTGGCCCTCGGTTTTGCCTGTTGAAGTGGCCTTGCCTTCCGCCCTCTTTTCTCTGCCCTTCTGGCCTTTGCGGTTGCTTAGGCCTGTTCGCCTTTGGATTCTTCGCCTCTTCGGTCTTTATCCTTTCGATTATCGCATCGAGTTGGTACTTGAGGGTTTTTCCGATGTCGTTCTTTGTGTAATAGTCGGCCTTGAGCGCTATGCATATCTTTGTTGCATATGCTCGCGCGACTTTTCCCCTTATGTCCCTCTGAAGCGTGTTGATTGCAGGTAGCTTGAATAGCACTCCGTATTTTGGAGGGTTGCTTCCGAACTTCAGGTGCTTGAAAAGCGACTTCTCTGCCCCCAGAAGCTGGACTGTGCTTGCAGGCATTGTTGCAAACCTTTCCATAGAGCCTGCCTTGCTTAGCATCTCTGCCGCAATCTTCGGCTCGGTTAGGAAGGTGACATTTGGAAGTATCTTGTTCGATGCTTTGCCGATGTAGTCTTCAAGCGAGTCGAGCGTTTCCTTCATCGCTTGGCTCATCTCTGCAAACGATATAACTGCCTCTTTCTCGTCTGCGTTCGGCTTTCTTCCGATCGTTGACTTTGCCTTTTCGTAAATCTGCTTTGCCTTTGTTTCATCCTTCACCGCTTCGAATACCAAATCGTATGAGAGCGTGTCCGAGTTTACTGCCAACGCGAGCGCAGCCAGTGTAGAAGCGCTTGAAACCCTTATTTCCGGGAAATAGATCCCATACCATTCCGTTAGCCGTTCGTAAACGAGGTTGTATGATTTTTCTGTCTCCAGATAAGCGTTTATCGACTGAATCAGCGCATACTCTTCGCTAGAGTAGGCCTCCTTTATTCCGGCCTTTGCGCTGGCGAGCATCTTCTCTCTAAGTTCTTCGAACGGGTTTCTCTTCAAGAAATCACACAAAGAGTACTACTACTCTGCTTTATCTGTTTTTATAGGTTTCTGACCTCTGCTTTCGGCGCGTTCACCGGCCTCAGATGATCGATGTCTATCAAGGAATCGCTCTCCGCTAGAAGACGTGGGCCTGATCCTTGCCCTGAAACTATTACTCTATTGCCATTCAGTATGTCCTTGATTGCAGAGAACACTTTGTCCTTGTAGTGACGAGTGGTTATTATGTGCGGGTTTGGCCCTGCATCGAAAGTGTAAGCAGCTATGTTTGTGCCCATGCTGTCGTTGAGTCCGTGGATTGCTTCGATGACTGCCTTTGATCTGTCGTTGAGATACATGATTGGCGGATACGATTCCATGCAAATCGCATGAAGACGATTGCTGTCCTTCATCGTTATCTCTGCAAGCGTGTTGAAATCCTTCTCGTTTATCGCCTTGATTGCACGGAATGTCCGCTCCTCGGCTATGTATGGGCTGATTGCGAAGTGTTCGCTTGTTCTGACTGTCCTTTTGTGGCCCTCCGTCGTCGGGACCCGTTTCTTTTTCTCGGATATCAATGCAACTATGTCGATTATTTCTGGCCAGTGATTCTCATTTGCTACCTGCACCGCGATTGAATCGCTTCCGTCCTTCGCCCCTCCCTTTTCCCATGCTACAAATCCTCCAAAAAGGCTTCTGCACCCGCTGCCGCTGACTCTTCTTGCTATTATAGACATCTCCTTTTGCGTTAAAGTGAGACCAAACGCCTTTGAAAGCGCCACCGACAATGCAGCCGCACCTGCAGCGCTCGCCGCCAACCCGGTTCCAGACGGAAAAGAGTTCTCTGACACTATTAGCACATTGGCGTCTGTGCCGGACATCTCTCTAAGAAGAGCGAGGGCCTTGCCAACAAAAGCCACCTTTTCCTCTTTCGGATTCCTGAAATCCTCTCGAACTCCGTCTATGTAGAGTATGTCTTTGCTAATGCGATCGCTTAGCAGTACGCTTGTCCTTGTTCCGACTTGCTCGTCTAGCGTGATGCTGATTGAAGAGTTTGTAGGAAGGTTTATGCTCTCGTCGCTCTTGCCCCAATACTTTGTCAAAGCTATGTTCGAAGTTGCCATCGCAGTAGTTACCTCGTCGTAAGCCATGTTGCTGGCGCCCATTTTCCCCACCTTGTAGAAGTTCGTGGCAATTGTACTTTTAAATACTTGAAACGACTTCACACGTAGACGAACCTGACCGAAAATTAGTCCAAATACTTGCGTTCGAGGTAGCTCAAGAAAGGATCAGGGTTGTACGAATTGCCGAATACTTTCATCTGCAGGTCGTTTGGAGTGTAAACCGCTCCCCACTTCTGAATGTTGTCCTTGAGCCATGTCTTAATTGGGTTGAATTGGCCCTTTTGCACTTTGCCCCACAACGCAGCGCTGCCCATGTTCTTCTCCATCTTCTGAAGCGTCATTCCTGCGATTACATTGCCGACGACATAAGTCGGGAAGTATCCGAACGAACCTCCGCTCCAGTGGACATCTTGAAGCACTCCGAGAGCGTCATTCTTCGGCCTTATGCCGACGAGCTTCTCCATCATGTCGTTCCAGTAGCCAGGCAGCTCCGACACTTCCAGGTCGCCGTTGATGAGCTTCTTTTCTATTTCATATCTCAAATAAACGTGGAAGTTGTATGTCACTTCGTCTGCGTCAACTCTGATCAGGCTTGGCTTTACACAGTTGAAGTATTGGTAGATGTCGTTCTTGTTGTATCTTCTTGTGAATGGCAGCTCTTTCTTTAGCAGTGGTGTTACAAGACCAGCAAATGCGTTGCTTCTTCCGATTATGTTCTCCCAGAATCGTGATTGTGATTCGTGGACTCCGACCGATGCTCCGTCGCTGAGTGGTGTTCCCTCCAATCTGCTATCATAGTTCAGCTCATAAATGGCGTGACCCATTTCGTGTATTGTTGAGAAAACTGATCTCTTGAAGTCCGTACCTTCGTACCTTGTTGTTATTCGCACGTCGTTGACATTTATGCCCATTGTGAACGGGTGTGTCGACACGTCCATTCGAAATCTGCCATTCGGCATGTCGAACAGCTTGAGTATTTTCTCGTTGACCTGGCGCATTGGCTCTGTTTTATAGGCGATCTTCTCAAGTGGATGGCTTCGCAGCACTTTTTCTTCTCGGTATATCTTTTCTGTCAGCTTCTTTAGCCTTGGAACCATCTTTCCAAACATCTTGTCTGCTTTTGCGACTGTGAATTCCTCTTCGTAAAGGTCGAGGAGCGCGTTGTATGGATGTTTTTTGTATCCCAATCTCTCTGCTTTTTCTCGCGCAAGCTTGACAATAAGCTCAAGGTCTGGCTTGAACTTCGAGAAATCCGACTTTTCCCTTGCATGACGCCACGATATGTGGCCTTTTGCAGTAGCCTTGCTGAATTTTTCGATTAGGATTGGCGGAATCTTTGTGAAGTAGTCGATATCTCTTATTGTTGACCTGATGAATCCCTGCTCGTAGACGTTCGGGCTCTTTTCCTTCTTTGCCATCCTTAGATCTTTCTTCATCTCGAGCATGTACTTTTGAATAAGTAGTTCGAGCTGCGATTCTGCGTTCGCTCTCGCATTTGCGCCGTTCTCGGGCATGTAGACCTCTAAGTCCCAACCCATTAATCCGAGAGCTTGGCCTATGCTCCATATCCTTTTGTAAGACTCTGCGAGAGCCTTCACGCTCTTGTTCTTGAAAAGCATGAATGTCAATGGATTGAAAGGTATAATAATCCTACAATTCTAAGTCATCTCGACAATCAGTGCGGATTATGAATATAGATGACATGCTCGCCTTTGCAAAAGCGAAGGGCTTTTTCTGGCAGAGCGCGGAGATATATGGAAGTGCGGCTGGCCTCTTTGAGTACGGTCACCTCGGAGCACTTCTGAAACGCAGGTTCGAAGCAGTATGGCTTAACTACTTCGTAGATAGCGGAGAGGATTACTACCTGATTGAAGGGGCAACCATGATGCCCGAGAAGCCGCTTGTCGCCTCTGGCCATGCCTCACGCTTCAACGACATACTCGTAGGTTGTTCGAAGTGCCATACCTATTATAGAGCAGATGTCCTTCTCGCTGAGAACAAAGTTACTGTTTCTGAAGGTGCCAACGCCGCAGAGATGGATGAAGCGATAAAGAAGAACAATGTCAAGTGCCCGAAGGACAAAGGAACTCTTCTTCCTGCAAAGTCGTTCAACATGATGATCGATGTAAGCCTCGGGCCAGAGAAAGCAGACACGGGTTACCTGAGACCCGAGACTGCACAGAGCGCTTATCTCAACTTCTTCAGGCAGTTCAACATATTGAGAAAGAAGCTCCCTCTCGGTCTCGCCGTTATCGGCAAGGCCTACCGGAATGAGATATCGCCGCGGCAAGGTCTCTACAGGATGAGAGAGCTGACGCAGGCAGAACTGCAGCTCTTCTTCGATCCAGAGAATTGGAAGCTTGACCTCAACACCGTTACAAAGAAGAAAATGACTGTGGTTCCGTATCAAACGAAGGAGGCAGAGCAGCTAACTCCAATCGAGGTGGTGGCGAAGTACAAGATTCCAGAGTTCTACGCCTACCACATGGGGCTGATATACCAATTCTACACAGAAGTTCTGAAGATTCCACACGAAAAGCTGCGCTTCCTCGAAAAGGGCGGCGACGAAAAGGCTTTCTATAACAAGGTCCACATGGACATAGAGGTAGACGTCGAAAGCTGGGGCGGCTTCAAGGAAGTCGGCGGCCTCCATTACAGAGGCGATTACGACCTCACCTGCCACAGCAAAGGATCAAACCAGGATCTGTCTGTCAACATCGACGGCAAAAAGGTGATGCCGAACGTGCTTGAACTCAGCTTCGGCGTAGACAGGAATGTCTGGATGCTGCTCGACATATTCTACAAAAAGGAGCAGGAGCGAAGCGTGCTTAAGCTTCCGCTTGCGCTTGCTCCATACCAAGTTGCCGTTTTCCCGCTCCAGAAAGACGCTACAATAGAAAAGGAGTCAGAGTCGCTTTACAAACTTCTCAAAAAAAACTTCAAGACAGACTTCGACTCCTCCGGCTCAATCGGCAGAAGGTATGCGAGGATGGACGAGATAGGAACTCCATTCTGCATTACTGTTGACTATGAAACAGTAGACAGCAAAGCCAAAGGATATGGCTCTGTAACAATCAGAAAAAGGGACGACAAAACGCAAGAGAGAATCAAAGTAGATGACGTTGTCGAGTACTTTAGCAAGGCATACGGGGTTGTATGAGCGATTCTGTAAGTTTTTCGCTTTTTGATTTGAAACATACAGTGGAGAGCGGATGCCCACTGACATTTCATGGAAATTATGATGAAAAACACAATCAGTTCAGCTACTCTTACGATTCTGCACTGCTGAAACTCAAGTACTCCGGAAATGTTGAGAAAGGAAAACTAGTTTTTGATTCGAAAAGCTCTGCAAAGCAAGAAATAACGAAAAGATTCCGGCTTTCAGACAATCTTGAATCGATCTACAGAAAGATAAACACCGACACGCACGTAGATTCGACGATAAAACGTTACAGAGGTATGAGAGTTACACTCAACGATCCTTGGGAGACGACACTCTGTTTTATCATTTCGCAGTTCAACAACGTGAAACGCATTCGGCTTATTGTCAAGAAGATGATGGATGTTTATGGTGAAGACATAACCGACGACGAGGGGAATGTCGTTGCAAAATCATTCCCTACTTGTGAAGACCTTAAAACTGCAACAGTGAAGGAGATTTTTGCATGTGGAACAGGATTTAGAGCGAAATACATCGCACACGCTGCTGAATATTGCACAAACAACATGGATTTGTACAAACTTAATCCTGGAAACTACGAAAAGCTCAAAGAAGAGCTAATGGAAATACAGGGAGTTGGCGACAAAGTCGCCGATTGTATCGCACTTATGGGCTACGGAAACCTCAAAGCGTTTCCGATTGATGTGCACATCAGGCGCAGCATGGAAAGGCTTTACTTCAAAAGCAAAAAGACAAAGATTAGAGTGTTACATGAGAAGGCTGAGGAACTATGGAACGACTACAGAGGGTATGCAAATCAGTATCTGTTTCATCGCTCGCGAATGTCACAGGCATAAAACAAAGACATAAATATCTTTGTTGTATCAATACAACATATGTTGTATAAACACCTAAATGCGACGACTCTTAGAATAATTTGGCTCTACTCTGGAGATTACAGACGAGCATTTTATACAAGAGAGATTGCCCGTTCTGTAAATGTGGATGTTAAGGCAGTGCAGATTCAGCTTAAGCGACTGGAAAGGGCAGGATTACTTAAAAGCGTTGTTCGTGGTAAAAATCTTGAGTATAGGTTGAACTTAAATAATCTAATATCAGAATATTATCTTATTCTCGCTGAGAACTTTGCGGCCCTGATGCTTCTAGACGAGGAACCTGTGATAAAGAAACTGGTCGAACATATGAAAATGCACGACTCGAGTAGTTCATTAATACTTTTCGGTAGTTATGCGAAGAGAAATGTCAAAGGAAACAGCGACATAGATTTGTTGGCGATAACAAAGAGCAGAAATTTGAAGAAAGTGGCCAGCGTGACAGGAAAGCATGTAGGGAAAGAAACAAATCTGTTGCAGATGACGGAAAAGGCCTTTGCAGACGGGATAAAAAAGCAAGATCCGCTAGTGATTGAGGTGCTATCTAACCACATAGTTCTTTGGAATGCCGATAAGTTCTGTAATATAGTATGGGATTGTTATGCCGGAAGATAAGGAACTCTCTAAAAAGTTGAAATGGTGTCTCAAAGCGAGTAATGGTATCGAACTTATAGAACCGTCTGAAAATCTGGCAAAAGCATACATGGAGAAATCTGAGACTGCGCTTAGGTCAATGGAGGCGAATGCAAAGGCGGATATCAAGGACTGGTTTGTATCAGCAAGCTATTACGCAAAATATTTTGCAGTTTACGCACTGTTATCAAAGTTCGGCTTCAGATGTGAAAACCACGATTGCACGATTGCGCTATTCGAATATCTTTTAAAGGACAACGTGCCAAAAGATTTGGTAGATGAACTAAAAGCGTCAAAAAGTGGTAGGATAGAAGCTCAATACTACACCACAAAAATAACTGTAAATGTGGAAGGGATAGATCTACAAACTAAAAACTTTGTTCTGGAGATGGGAAAGTTGGTTGATTCAACAACAAGAACGAAGATAGAAGGTGCAAGAGCAACAATCAAAGATTTGGTTGGTAAATAGTGGTAAAATGAAAAACTTGGATTCTGAAATAGATGAAGTTGCAAGGTTCCTTGAAGAGAAGCAAAAGAACTTCGACAAGGTAATGGATATGTCGAGAGCCGTAGTCAGGACTGCAGGCCAGTCGATAACATTGCTTCACAACAATGAAAAGGATTCTGCGAAAAAGAAACTTGCTGAGATGAAGAGGAGCGTTGACTCGCTCAAGAAGATAGATGGACAGTTTAGATATCAGACACTGCAAGCATATCAGGAATATACTGAAGCGTTCGCGTTCTACACGATTAAAGTGGACAAGAAGATCCCTTGCAGAGAAGAGATTGACGTTGACTTTGATGCCTATCTTCTTGGCCTTATGGATGTTGTGGGAGAACTGAAAAGAGAAATACTGGAAGCCCTGCGAAAAGACGATATAAAGAGCGCGGAATGGTATCTCGATACAATGAAGCAGATATACGACAGCACAAGAAGCCTGAGATTCGCTGAAGCCGTGCTCCAGGGATTCAGGAAGAAGCAGGACGTCGCTCGAATACAACTCGAAAACGCTGGAAGCGAGATACTGCAGTTCAAATCAAGCAGAAGATAACTGCGAAACGATCGCCATCGTCTCTTTAACCAGCTTTTCGCTAGATGCAATTTCGTCTATTTTGCTTTTTACCGTTTTCTTGTCTGTGTTCTGCGATATCGCAGTCATCAAAGGCCCGATAAGATCGTTTTTTTCGATCACTTGTTCCGCCTTTGCTATTTCCTTCGAATATTTTCCCGTTAGGTATTTGCTGATCGCTGGCTGGACCACGCCCAGTGCTTTTGATATCGCGACCTGCCCCATGCCGCTCTTGCTTAGCCTCTTCGCCGCTGCGATTCTGACTGCAGGAATAGTTACCTTGAATATTTCGTCACAGTTGTTGTACATAGTATCTACTGTTCATCAAGCCCAAACGACTCCTTTAGCGCCTTGAGGACTCCCTTTTTCCTTACTGAGTCAACGGTATCTTTGAGGTCACTTGCAACCGTGGATTTCTCTGCTGCCCTTGCGCCCCTCGACATTTTCTGTTCTGCGCTTGCCAACTTGCCCTTTACTCCGGAAAACAGACCTGGCCCTTTTGCTACAGGCATCTGCTGCGGTGCTTGCTGCTGTTGCTGCCTTGGTTGCGTCTGTCGCGCTTTCACTGGCGCCTGTGCAGCAGAAGGTTCCTCTTCGCTCACGAGCCCTTGGACTATTGACTCTAGTTCTCGCCTTCCGGCCTTTGAAGTGTCAACAATCACGACGTTTGCCCTTGTGGAGCTCATCGACTCCATGGCGTCTTCCTGGTCTTTGCAGACAACTGCCCTTACCCCCGAAAGCTTGTTTGCAGAAATCGCCACGTCCTTTGCGCTGTGGCACATCAGAAGTATGAGGTCGAAGCCGGAATCTATGTTGTTCTTGAGGTCGGATAGAAGATCGCGCACGTCTTCGCTCTTCGTCTCGCTGATTATGCTGCCGTGTCCAGTCGCACCTATTATGTTCGATGCAGCTACGCTGTTCCTGAAATCGTCACTTATTATATAAATCCTCAAAGCATCACTTCATTGGCTAGAACGCCTAAACCTATTAATATCTCGGTAGGTAGCATTAATAATCTTATCGGCGGTAATACTAACTATAAAATCAGGTGTTATATTGTCAAGAGGAAAAGAAACATCAGTCCACTGCGACCAGTGCGGAAGGACAGTGCCAAGGAACAAGGGTGTAATGTTCGAGAAGCCTATCAGCTTCAACACGGGCATGCAAAACACCAATGACGTAAGATTCTTCGAAAGAAGGAAGATATGGTACTGCATAAGCTGCGCAAAGCACAGGGGAATATTCGAGAAAAAGAAACGACAGGCTATCGAACACGCTAAAAAGCAAATGTGACCTCCATGGTTATGAGCCCCGACGACCTGCTCATTTTCAAGTCCCGTGAAGAGGTTCAGGGGGAAAAGCAAAAGAAAGCGGAGGAGAAACAGGCCAAAAAGAAAAAGAAGGAGGCGAAGCCTCAGCCTGTTGCTCCCGAACCAGAGCCAGAACCGGTTACCGTTCCTAAACAGCCGCAGATGCCGCCGCAGCCACGGCAAATGCAGCCGCCTATAGTGAAGCCTGCTCCTGTTGTAGAGAAAGAAGAAGCTCCTGCACCCATTCCAGAAACTCTCGTCAGCACAGATCTGGAGCTCGAGGCAAAACTTGGATACGAAGAGGCTCCGAAAGCACCAGTAGGGAATACCCAGGTTCCTGCAAGAAAAGTAAGCATACACGAGATGAAGAAGATTGCAGAGCACATGGGCTGCGAGCTGCACCCTTGGAGGAAGGCATACGCAATCTGCGACTACTGCAAAAGGCCGTTCTGCTACGAAGACATTATTGAGCATGGCGGAGTATACTACTGCCTCGATGACATCGACAAGGTCCCACAGTCTGTGAAGCAGCAGCAGACGTTCAGGTACAACAGCCTGGGAGTCGTGAGCGCGACATTCTACATGTTTGTCTTTTTGATCTTCATGTATTATTCTTACAGCAATTTGATTGCATTGTTCAATGCATTCTCTACCCAAGGACTTTCCGCATTTTTCCAGACGCTTCTGCAGAGCCAAGAACTGCTGATGGCAGAGGCGGTGCTTGCATTGCTTTCGCTTGTGGGTGGAATAATGATAATGCTGCAGACTGAGCGCAGCTTCAAGATCGGCGCAGCCATCGGGCTTGTCACAGTAGGATTGTTCAGCTACCAGTTCCTGAACAGCTACATGTTATCCTATGCAATAGTGGCAAGCGTGTCGTCAGCCGGACTGATTATGCTGGCTTATTCAAGGGTTGCTTACGAATCGCTGCCGACAAGTGAAGTCGACAAAGCAATGGTTTCTGCAAAAAGCGGAGTGATGGGAGTAGCAAAAGACAGCTTCTGATAGCGCTAAGGTATCAACGTCAGCGGCGGCATCATGCTGGCGCCGAATCGCCTCTGTGGTATGACCGTGTATAGTTCTCCATATACATGCAACTGCCTGAGAAGCGCCTTGTTTCTTTGCAACATATCGGGAATGGCAGGCCATGAAGCGAGATGAATCGACGGATACTGAGCCATGAGTGGCATGGTTTCCGGGCTTGCGGCGTTTGTGAGTACGATTGGCTTGCCGGCTTCTCCAAATCCTCTGGCGACCCTGACAGAATCTTCTATCTGCACGTCGACGGCTGTGCCCGCTTTCGCATTCTTGTCGCCAAGCTTGAGTATGTCAAAAAGCGGCAGGTCGTGTATACTTGAAAAACGCAATATCGCCGGCAATTGGCCTCTGCTCGCAGATAATCCGTAAGGAATGTAGTGGATGGTTTCGCCAAAACATGCTTTGCGGAGAAACTTCGGTATATCCGGATGCATCAGCTCTATAGAATCGGGGTCTCTCCACGAAGATTCTAGAACGTCGTCCATCTGCTCCTTTGTCAGTGTAGGATAAGCTTTGGATATTCCAATGCGCCTGATCGTCGGAAGGTCTACAGATATTTTGTACTTGTCTTCGACATAGTCCCTTATGCACTTGGGAGTGTTTGCAACATTGCCGTCTATGTCGACTCCCAGTTTCCTGGTGAAAGGCGCAGTTATTTTCTGCATTCGACCACGCTAAACTGCGTTCCTGAACAATGCTCTTACGATGTCAGGAAGCGTTTCTGGAGCAGCGACATTCTTGTGGCTTATGACGACGTATTCGACGCCATCGATGACTCTAACAAGGTCTTCGAGCTTTGTGACTCTTCTTTGCGAGCCTGCATCCTTCGGATCGACTCTTATGCCGGTTACAAGTTTTGGAATCTGGAGCGCCTTGATTTCAGGGACTTCAAGCATTTTTCCTTCGCAGACCATTGCTGCGCAGCCAGCCTCTTGGGCGATAGCGCCGAAGACTGCTATCTGCTGTTCCAGCGATCGGCCGTACATGCGCTGCACTTCTTCTTGCGCTATCTTGGTGTGGACTGTGAATGCCACTACGCCGGTTCCATGTTTTTTATTATCCTCGACAAAGTCGTGGAGTATCTCTCCGCCCATGCTTGCAGCCATTGTGACTAGTTCGATGTCGAGGCCTCCTTCCCTGACCCTTTCCATGACCCTTTTTGCAGTGTCTGCACCGTGCGCAACCTTCAAATCAGCGAAGATGTGTGAGAAACCGACATAGTTTGAAGCTATCGTTCCAGTGAATGCATCGATATTCAACTTTACGCCTATGTTAGCGGCGACAAAAGAAACGCCGAATTCTCTTTGCAACGTATTAAGCGCAGCACTTCCTTTGTCAAAGGTTTCCCTACCAGCATTGAAGTCAAGTCCCAGATATGCTCGTTTCAAAACCATGTTTTCACTTTGCTGCTATTGGTGCAGGAGCTGCCTTCGCCCTTGCAAGCGCCCTTAGATCGGGGGCAACAGATTTTGTCCATTCCCACGGTTCTGCAAGCCAGTCCGCAACTATCTGCCGCTGTTCGTGTGTTATGTATCCCTTCTCTTCCGCTACATCGAAGAAGGTTTTTGCGCCAACTAGATGAACAAGGCTTGCTTTTCCGTCCTGCTCAAGACGTCTTATTCTTTCGACGCCGGCTGGGTGGCCGTAGTAGAATACTGCAGTGTCGATAATTTTTACGCCGTGTGCCGCATCATAGCCAAAGCTATTGTATAGGACAGTAGCATTTTGTGTTGTTTCTGCTGCTGTGACCAACTCTTCACCGCACACGATCACAGCTGTGGCTTCTGGAGATGGCACTGGACCTTCAACGAAGTCGATGAGCCTCTTCCCTGTGTCGATCGCATTTATTTCCTTTCGCATTTCTCTTGCGTAGTTTGTGCATGGAGAGACCCTTAATCTCCTGGAGTTTATGGTATCAACATCAGATACCATGTCATCTAGCTGTCTCCTTGTTTCGTCACCTATGTAAACGCCGCCGGTCATGTTTGGTATGACGACTATATAACCGTCCTTCGAGGGAGGGTTCTCTCGGAGTTCATCGATTAGAGCAAATGCCATTTGCGAGCCGAAAAACTCTCTTATGTATTGGTGTGTGAGAAGCCCTTTTACTCTTAGATACGATGGCCCTATGTGCCTCGGGTCGTTTGGATTGTTCTGAAGCTCGACAAGCAGGTCGTGCACTTCCTTTGGAATCAGACCTTCGTTGAGCATCGTGTTTGCCTGGCCAGAATATTTGTAGGTGCCAACTTTCTTTATCTTCTCTCTGTCTCTTACGTCGACAAGAACGTTGTTAGCTGAAACTGGACCGAGCTCTTTCGTTATATCGAAAAGCAATGTGACCAGGACTTCTGCAATCTCTCTTTCGCTGAGCCTTTCGTTATATCCTCTCTCCATAATTGGCTTTACTTTTGCAATTGCTCTGTCGATTACGTCGAATTCCATCTCTCCCTTTGCTCCGGATTCCAATTTTGCTGCTGCTGCCATACCATTCACCGAATACGCTTAGTTCCAACTCCTATTTATGCGTTTCTTTGCGGATGGGTTACTTTATAATGACAAGAGACCTGCTCTGATAACGCCCTCTTTTCTCTATCTTGTCGACTCTGGCAAGTATTGCCCTGCCATCTTTGGAATTAGACGAATAAGACTGCTCGAACACCTTGAAAAGCGGCTTTGCGATTGATCTTTTCATCAGAAGGACGTCAAGAGCCTTTCCTTCGATTGAGTTTGTCACTTCTCCGAGGCCGAAATCGATAATTGAGACTTTTCCTTTTTCGAACATTATGTTTGCTGGTGTGAAATCGCCATGCACTATGTCTATGTTGTGCAGCGACGCAAGCATTTTTCCTGATTCTTTCATTATTTCCTCCAAGGTTTTCTGCGAAACGAGCTTTTCGTATAGCAGCGAGTGCAGCGGAGCGCCGCCAAGCCTCTGCATAGTCAGTCTGAACGGCTCTACCATGAGCACGTTGGGCACGCTTATGCCGTTGGAGAATGCCCTCGCAAGTATCCTCGCTTCTGTCTTTGTCCTTGTGCTCCTTATTTCGTTGTCCAACGATTCTACTCTATAGTCTTTCCTTACACGTTCTTTTGCGATTGCCGGTGCGCCGAGAAACTCCGTTTCATACAATATGGCCTCTGCCCCTTCAGAAAATCTTTTCATTGCCATCCAATCTTCACCGAATCTATTCTGTACTTCTGGTTTACGCCGCATTTTTCTGGATCTTCCTTCATCCCGTTCTTAAGCATAAGCTCTGCAACAACAGCGATCATCGCGCCGTTGTCGGCGTTGTATTCGTTGGGTGCTGTGTATACTGCTGTCCCGTGGGGTTTTGCCATCGCCCTCAGCATTTCGTTGAGACGTTTGCTCTGCGCAACTCCACCACATAGCAGCAGTTCCTTCTTTTTCGTCAGTAGAAGAGCTCTTTCTATAGCCTCGCACAGCATTGCGAACGACGTTTCTTGAAGGGAGTAAGCGACATCCTTTCCGCTGTTAGACTTCAGCTTATCTATCGAGTCTGTAAGAAGTCCAGTAAACGTAAAGTCCATACCGACTACAGTATAAGGCATCTTGATGTAACGACCGCCTTCTGCGAGTTTTGCGACACTCGATCCCCAAGCCGGATTGAGCTTTGCCTCTCTTGCAAAGTTGTCGAGCATGTTCCCGATTCCTATGTCGAATGTTTCTCCGTAGACATGATAATGACGGAATGGGTCGTCTATGAATCCGAGAATCTGTGAGTTGCCCCCGCTTACATATAATACAAGCGGATCCCTGAACTTTGCTGCCTGCCGTGCGACTTCGATGTGGCCAGCTGCGTGATTTACTGCAGCTATTGGAAGAGAAAATTCTTTTGCAAGCGTGACTGCCATGAGCTGACCGATTCTGAGGCATGGACCCATGCCTGGCCCCTTGGTGTAACCTATGCCGTCTATATCTTTCATCGATAATTTTGCTGCAGAAAGCGCGCGCTTCAGGACTGTTTTGCAGTTCTCTGCGTGTAGATCTGCAGCTTTCGCCGGTATCACTCCAGCATTCCCGATCGGATACATCTCCTTCTCGTTGGCGATGACTTTTCCATTCTCGACTATTCCGACTCCGAGAGTGTGCGCACTGCTCTCTATCCCAAGTATTGCCATGATAAGCAGAGTTACTGTACTTTAAACGGATTAAAGCCTTGCTGTAGAAGGTTCTCTATTGGAAGGAACAGCGGCCTTGGCATTTCTTCCCATTTGAACCACTTCCATTCGTCTGCTTCGTCAGACGGCTTCGGCTCTCCTGATGCATATTCCGACGTCACGAAAATGGTTATGTAGTGTTTTCCCTCGTTCTTGTGGATGTCGTTGGTTACGGTCGCGATCTTTATGTTCTTTATCTCGATTCCTGATTCCTCTTTTACTTCTCGCCTTGCACAATCTTCTATCGTTTCTCCAAACTCGAGATGTCCTCCTCCAAAACTCCACGTTCCAGTTCCGTGCGACTTCTTTATCCTGTGGCCGAGAAGCACCTTGTCTCCCTTGATGACGATAACACCCACGCCCACCTTAGGAAACCTATCTTCCATGATAACACGAATTATCGCTTTAGCGAAACATCAATGTTTGATTCCTTGTAGCCAAGCGAAGCGAGCGTTTTCTTGACTGCGTCTTGGTGCTCGCCCTGAAGCTCTATCACGCCATCTCTCACCGTTCCACCACACGCAAGCTTCTGCTTCAGCTCCTTTGTCGTCCTCTGGATCTCGTCTGCGTTTATGCCTTCGATTATGGTCATGTACTTGTCGAACTTCGCCTTCCTGGTGTAGACCCTTATCTTGCTCTCGGTTTCTCTGTCCAGCACCTTGCATACGCAGAGTTCGAGGGGCAAACCACACTTAGGACACAGATCAGCCATTACTTCTTGGCACCCCTCTCGTTGAGGATTGTTTGGATTCTTGCTATTGTTCGCTTTATGCTCCTTGTCTTGACTACCTTGCTCGCGACTCCAGTCGAAGCTATCTTCCTCTTTTCTATCCCTAGTTCAAGGTTGAGCTCGTTCAACTTTGTCTTGAGCGCATCGTCAGGCAGTGCGCGTATCTCTTTTGCTCTTATATGTGACACCTAATAAGTAAGATAATTGATGGTGCTTTTGATATAAAAAGCTTTCTGCAGATTCTGCTCTGTTATAACCTCAAAGCCATGAAGCATATTTAAAGCTTAATAACGTATGATTATGGCTCTGTGATGTAAATGGCAGCTTCTAAAAAGGGCAAAGCTTCTGCGCCCAAGACAGTTAATGCTGCAGCGAAGCCTGCGCACGACACAAAGCCGCTCAAGAGCGTGAAGAAGACAGACGAAGTGAAGATTCCTGAAAAGCTGATCGACCAGGTTGTCGGCCAGGGCAGCGCTGTTGATATCATAAAGAAGGCAGCGAAGCAGAGGCGTCACGTCCTTCTCATCGGAAGCCCGGGAACAGGAAAGACAATGCTTGCCCAGGCAATGGCAGAGATGCTTCCTGTGACAGAGCTCGAAGACGTCCTCGTTTACAGGAATGTCAACGACGAGAATATGCCGATAGTAAAATCTGTAAAGACATATCCGCACCAGCAGCCAGGGGAGAAGCTCGGAGACGGCCAGGGAAGGATTCTTTTGCAAAAGGAACGGATGAAGAACAGGATGGCGCTCAGCAAGGGAAGCTCGATGATCACTCCGATCATCATGTTCATAGTAATTGTATTGATAGCACTCGCATTCAGCGGGATTATCACAGGTTATAATCTCATTGTGCTTGCTGCCGTGATTCTTGGTGTGATGGTCTTCGGATCGGTAGCGCTTTTCACAAGCGGCCTTACAAGGCGTGTTGGGGGCGCAGGCTTCCCAGGATTCGGCGACAACAACGAGCCGAAGCTTGTTATCGACAACACTGGAATGTCGCATGCTCCGTTCGTTGATGCTACAGGAGCAAAGGCTGGAGCGCTTTTCGGAGACGTAAGGCACGATCCATTGCAAAGCGGAGGACTTGGAACTCCTGCGCACCTGAGAGTAGAGAGCGGTGCGATCCACAAGGCAAACAAAGGAGTGCTTTTTATCGACGAAATATCGCGGCTTGATCCGAAGGCGCAGCAGGATCTTCTTACTGCACTCCAGGAACACAAATTCCCGATAACAGGACAGAGCGAGATGAGCTCTGGTGCGCTTGTCAAGACTGAACCGGTTCCATGCGACTTCGTTCTTGTAGCAGCAGGAAACCTTCAAGACATACAGAACATGCATCCTGCGCTTCGCTCAAGAATACGCGGTTATGGTTACGAAGTGTATATGGAAGACACGATATCCGATACTTCTGCTCATGAAGACAAGCTTGTCCAGTTCATTGCTCAAGAGGTAAACAAAGACGGCAAGATACCACACTTCGATATGAGTGCAATCGCTGAAATCGAAGAGGAGGCTCGCCGCAGAAGCGGAAGGAAGGGCAGGCTTACCCTTGTCCTCAGAGATCTCGGCGGACTTGTAAGAGCCGCAGGAGACTTGGCTGTCGAAAGGCACCACGATTATGTTACTGCTCAAGACGTCATCGACGCAAGAAAGCTTGCAAGCTCTATCGAGGCACAGGTAGTCGGCCAGGCGCTCGAATACAGAAAGGACTACAGAGTATTCAGCGTGCACGGATTCAGCGTCGGCAAGGTCAACGGACTTGCAGTTGTCGGCGCATCGTCAACTGCTCCAGGCATTGTCATGCCAATCGTCGCAGAAGTCACGCCTGCAAGCTCAAGATCTGAAGGAAAGTTCATTCCGACCGGAAGGCTTGGAAAGATTGCGACTGAAGCTGTCAAGAACGTCAGCGCGATTATCAAGAAGCACCTTGGCAAGGATGTCGCTAACTACGACATGCACGTGCAGTTCGTCCAGGCTGGCGAAGGAGTAGAAGGAGACAGTGCGAGCATATCTGTTGCGATCAGTATAATATCTGCTATGGAAAACCTTCCGGTAGACCAAACCGTAGCAATGACAGGTTCGCTCTCTGTCCGCGGAGAAGTCCTTCCTGTCGGCGGAGTGACAGGCAAGGTAGAAGCTGCGATCGAGACTGGAATAAAGACAGTCGTCCTTCCGTCAAGGAACATAGATGACGTTTACATCAGCAAGGACAAGCTCAAGAAGATAAAAATAATTCCAGTAAAGACGCTCGCAGAGGTCATACAGCATACGATAAAGCCTTCTGCTCGTCGTGACGCGATTGTGAAGGAGCTCAAGAAGTACGAGCACCATTGACAGCAGTGATAACATGAAAGACGGAAAGAAAGCAGACAGCAAAGAAGTGGCGCAGCTCCTTAAGGGATTTGGGAAGGACATAGCGCGAGACATACACGCGCAAAAGAGCCCGAAGTTCAAGACAATGTCAAGGACAAAGTCGAACATCATATTCAACAAGAAGGAAGGCTACCTGACACTTGGAAAAGCGACAGAGGAAAGGAGTTTCCTCAACGTTGCGCAAACAAAGCGGTTCATGCAAACAGTTGCAATCGCATCTAAGTGCAATAAATTCCTGAGCGAGAACCTCCACACATCGATAAGAGGTCTTTTTTACCAGCTGAAGTATTCGCTTGGAGAGGACATAGACGAAAACATATTCAGCGAACAAGCGGAATCGAACCCGCTCATAGAAGATCTTGAGGCATCGCTCGGAGTGAAGAGAGAAAGCCTAAATCTTACTGCAAACAGGAAGGGTGTGCTTGCAGGCAACATGAAGGTTCTTGACAGGTATGGAGGCGAAGAGACAGAAACGAATACTGCAAAGCTGGGAAGAAGCGGATGGACGATACCAAGCGATGTCGACAATGAGATAGAATTCGTAGACGTGAAGGCGAAGTACGTGCTCGTAGTAGAGAAGGACGCGCTTTGGCAGAGGCTTAACGAAGACGGATTCTGGAAAAAAGAGAACTGCATACTCATTTCTCCCCAGGGACAGGCAGCTAGAGGAGCAAGACGCCTCATAAGAAAGCTCGCCGATAACGACCTTCCTGTTTATGTGTTCAACGATGGAGATGCATGGGGATGGTATATTTACTGGACGATCAAGACCGGAAGCATAAACCTGGCTTATGTAGGCAGCGAGATCGCGACTCCGGAAGCCAGATTCCTTGGCGTAACTATGTCAGACCTTGAGCAGTACGACTTTTTGAAGAAGATGACGCTTAAGGCGAGCGAAGTCGACTTGAAGCGAGCGCAGGAAATGCTAGGATATCCTTGGATTAACCAGCACAAGGAGTGGGAAGAGGAGTTGAAGCTCGTTCTAAAGCTCAAGGTAAAGCTGGAGCAGGATACACTCCAAGGGCCGAGGCTCACTTTTGTCGACGAATACATAAAGGACAAGATAAAGAACAAGGAATGGCTGCCGTGATTACATGGTCAGCATAGCTGAATACGAAAATTCTCTTTCAAAGCCGCTCAGGAAGGCCACACTGTGCATTCTTGTCAAGAAAGGGCACGTTCTTCTCGCAATGAAAAAACGCGGCTTCGGAGTAGGAAAGTGGAACGGCTGTGGAGGCAAGCCAAAGGACGGCGAGAGCGTTGAATCCGCAGCAATAAGAGAAACGCAGGAGGAGATCGGCGTCACCCCTACATCTATGAAGTTGGCCGCGAAGCTTGACTTTTTCTTCCCTGATGTGCCAATTGAAAAGGACTGGAACCAGCAGGTTTGGGTTTATCTTGTTGACAAATGGGCCGGAGAGCCTTCTGAAAGCGAGGAGATGAAGCCAGATTGGTTCAAGATCGAGGATATTCCCTTCGACAAGATGTGGCCTGACGACAAGCATTGGCTTCCTAAGGTTCTTTCTGGGAAATACGTGGACGGAAAATTCTCCTTTGGGAAAGACGACAAGATGATTGAGTTTTCCCTCAATGAAAAATAATTATACCTTTATCACAGGCGACAGCTGCGGAAGATCTAGTTTCTTCAGTAGCGCTTCCGGGTTGTCATAGTAGTCCTTGACTGCCTGGCTCAACGATTTCATGTCCCTCTTTCCAAGTTTGTTGAGTTGTTCAAGTATTCTTCCCCTAATCACTTCCTCTGCGAGCACATCTGTCGGAGAAACTCCGATCAGTCTTGAGATTGTGTCTCTGTAGGCTACGCTCGGGAGTATCGGCGATGCCTGCCTTGTCTTGTAATCGTATTTGTAGATGTCTGAAAGGAGCACTTGTGTCTCTATTCCAGATAGTTCTGACATCTGCGTTACCTTCCTGACGCGCTGGCCGCTTTCGTTGAGCGGGGATATTACAAGCAATGCGTCTATGACCGGAAGGATGTCTCTCGGAACATTCATTGGGCTGTGTTCCAATCTGTTGATCACGTCCCTAGTTGACGATGCGTGTATTGTACCCATGCATATCTTTCCTACATTCATTGCGGCTACCATGTCGTTAGCCTCTACCCCTCTGACTTCCCCGATTATGATCATGTCGGGGCGCATACGCAGTGCATTCTTAACAAGCTCTACCATAGGAAGGTCTGCGTTGGTCTCTAGCCTTGCTGCGTTTTCCTGCGAAGAAGTGTCAAGTTCGTAAGTTTCCTCTATCGTGACTATTCTTTGGTCTGGTCTGAAAAAGGAGAACATCGCGTTGAGAAGCGTTGTTTTCCCTGCTGCCGGCACACCTCCGATGAGCAGGTTCGCCGGCCTCACCTTGAAACCGTCGGTGTAGAGCCACAGCCTCGCAGCTATTTTGTAGTCTAGAGTCCTGTTGTTGATAAGGTCGATTATGCTGAGCGGCCGCTTCTTGAAGTTTCTTATTGTGATGTCGTATCCCAGCGGCGAAGTGATGAGGTTGCACCTGCTTCCGGTAGGAAGATGAATGTCCATGATGTTTCCTCTGTCGATTTGGTTTGTGGCATACAGCTTTAGCTTGGCAACGAATCTGTTGAGTTCCTCTCTTGTCTCGAAACGCTCGTCTAGTTTCTTTATCAGCCCGGTCTTTGTCGGGAATACAAATATTCCGGCCGTGTTGTTTACCATTATGTCTTCCACTTCTTGGCCGTCAAGAAGCTCGACTATCGGCTTGAAGTCGCTTATGTCCTTCATTATTTCTTCGACCTCTTCGCCTGTGATGTGCGGGTTGATGCCCTTTGCAGCGGATACTATAAGCTCTCGCCTCCTGTCAGGATTAGTAACCTCTACGAACTTTCCGACCATCTGCTTGAGTATGGAGTCTTCTATGTTGTAGAGTTTGTCGTTCATCTGCACCGTATCAGCCGCTTATCAATGGAAGAAAAGCTATAAATTAGATGCACTAGGCCTTCAGCTTGCAGGCAGAATGGAATCGACTATGAATTGCGGCGTGTATTGCACCAGCGCTTCGTATGATTCTCCGGTTCCTATGAAAAGTATCGGTATTCCCGTTGTGTAGGCTATCGATATTGCGTTGCCGCCCTTTGCGTCACAGTCAAGCTTTGTCAGGATTATCCCATCGATCTTCATGAATTTGTTGAATTCCTTTATCTGCTCGGAAAGCTGGTTTCCTGCTGTGCTCTCGCCGACAAAAACGATCAGGTTGGGCTGCGCCACGCGGACCATCTTCTGCATTTCATTGATCAGATTCTTGTTTGTCTCCTGACGACCTGCGCTGTCGATGAGAACTGTGTGGATTGCGTGAGCCTTCGCGTAGGCCACTGCGTCGAAAGCTATGCTTGCCGGATCGGCTCCGTATTTGCTCTTTATCACCGGCACTCCCACTTTGTTCGCGTGGTGCTCAGTCTGCTCTATCGCAGCCGCTCTGAACGTGTCGCTGGCAGATAGCACGCTTGTTATTCCTCTTTTCTTCAAATTGTAGGCGATCTTTGCCATTGTTGTCGTCTTGCCGGTTCCGTTCGGTCCCAAAAATAGAATCTTTACTGGAAGGCTGTGCTCTGCGATGCGTTTGCCCATAAGATCGTAGAGTTGGATACCCTCTCCGCTCTTTGCAAGTATTTCGAAGAGTGCTTTTCTGACTTCTCCAACAAGCGCACCCTGGATGTTCTTCGCGTCTATCTTCGCCGTCTTCAGATTTGCCTTCAGGCTTTCCGAAAACGCGTCTGCAGTGTCATACGACACATCAGATTCAAGCAGCGATATGTTTATTTTGTCGACGAAATCTTCTATCTCTCCTTCTTTCAATGTAATTGTGCTTGTAAGAATACTCTTGAGCTTTGTTGTGAACGAAAGATTTACTATCTTCTCGGGCTTCTGCTCTACCTTTGGGGCAGGCGGCGCAACTTTCTTCTCTTCTTTGGCGACAGGAACAGGTTTTGTCGTCTCCACTATGGTTTCCTTTATCCGTTTCGGCGCTTCGATCTTTGGCTGCGGCGGTGCAACTTTTTGGATCGTCGGCTGCGGAGTCGGAACTGTTTCAGGAACAGCTTCTATAGTTTCTACCTTTCTCTCCTCTAGTTCCTTCTCTTCCTTCTTGACAAACCCCTTGACAGCCTCTGAAAGCTTTTTTCTCAGTCCTTCAAACATAGGACCACAATCAGCGTGATAATTCTTCGATCTTGTATGATATTTCCACCATCGCTTTCTCGAGCTCTGCCTTTGTCTTGCCCAGCTTGTTTATTTCTTCCGTTTCCTTCTCGAGCATCTTTGAGATGTGGGCCTTTGCCGCTGCGACTTCCTTTTCTACGAGGTAGCCTGCACCAACTCCGACCACTGCGCTCTTAGCGTCAGCGACTGTGCTCTTTATGTAGACTGCTGAGCCTACGTGCATAAGCGTGTTCTTCTTGTTCATCTGGTCTAGATGCTCAAGTGCGGTGTGCGCCTCGTCCATCTGCCTCAGGAATTCAAGCCTGCTGTTGATGGATTGCTGAACCATTGAATACTGATTTTGATACATGTTCCTTATGTAGCTGAGCTCTTCCATAGTTCCGGCTCGCTTAAGCCCCTGATCTCCGCTCGGTTTTTTGTCGGCCATGTTTACGCCTTCTTTGCGACCTTTGAGATCGTTATTTGGAATTTGCTGAGCGCACCCTTGCTTCCCAGCCTTATCAAAGCCAGCTCCTTTGCATGCTTCTCGCTCTTCGCGTCGACTTCAAGGTTGAACGACTGGTTGTCTCCCTTGATTATTGATCCCGTGACTATGTACTTCATGTATTTCACCTTAAGCGATATCCAATGCATCCATGATTCTTGCGAGCTCGTATCCTGTTGTGGTGTCGCCGGCGACAAGGCCGTTCGAGTTTGCCACCGCTGACAGGCCAACGCTCAAAGAACCGGTGTTTGCCGTGGTTCTTACAGAGTTGAAGCCGGTTAACTTGTCGATGTGATCCTTCTCCACATCTGCAGCACGGTTGTTAATCACCATGCCTTTGTTTGTCAATATGTTATTTGCACCTATGGTCTTAAATCCTCCTATCTCTGCCTTTATTACCTCTACACCAAGCACGTCCTTTATCTGCTGCATTTCGGCGTGGCTGTATTCCGGGTTGACGAGGGCAATTTTGTCGTTAGCCAGAATGTTGTTGCCGATGGCGTTGAGCCCGCTCTTGAGCACGCCTATGTTGATGCCTAGCTTCTGGGCGTTTAAATGTTCAAGCTCGTAGTCTTCTATTAGAGCAGAAATCAGAATGCCGTTCTTGTTCGCCCTGGCGAATAGCCCGATTAGCTCGGTTCCAGAAACTGTGAACTCGATAGGTTCTATTGCGAGGTTCTCCGCGATTATGCCGCGAGGTTTTTCCGGGGTTCCTCTGCCGATGAAAAGATATCTGTCGGTGACAGCAGCGAACACACCAACATAATCACTTCCTCTTATGTTGTATTTCGCTGTTCCCATGCCATCACTAAATAATAAGAAAGAAGTTTTAAATGTCTGCTTACTTGGCAGGTTTGGCTTCAGTCTTTGGTGTCTCTTTCTTTGCAGGAGCAGATGCTGGAGCTGCAGGTTTCGGTGCCTCTTTCTTCTCTTCCTTTTTCTCTGCCTTTGCGAAAAGCGGCTTCTTTTCCTGCTTTGCGTCCTTGACTTCAGGCTTTGCGACCTCTCCTTCCTTGAACGGGAGCACGTCTGCAGTGTCTGTTCCGATCTTCACCTTGAGCTTGACAGGCGTCATGTGCTTCAGGTAGTACTTGAATATCATCGTGTTGAGCTCTTGGCTGAACCTTATGTTCTCTTCTGGGATCTTTGTGTAGTGAGCGATTCTTTCTCGCAGGTACTTTGCGGCTTTCCTAGCACGCTTTGTCCTCGGCTGAGTCACAAGATATCTTCGTATGTTTATTGTAAGTAGTCTATCTGTCATGTGATCACTCGTCCGTTATTCTCAGCTTGCTGCGCCTCCAGTTTCGTGAATATCTGTTTTGCTGGACCCGCCCGTGCGTCCTTAGCCTTACCAGAAGCGGCAGTCTTCTCGACTGCTTAAGCTTGCGGCCAAGTCGCATTTTCTTGAGCTGTGTTTTCTTTCCCATAATATCACTTTTCATTCACTTGTGTTTGTATTCAATCTTTGTATCTGGCTTGTATGTTACTTTCTGCAATATTGCAATCAGCTGTGCCTCGGTCAACTTTCCGGACAGCCTTTCGCTCTGTGCCAGCGAGATTACTAGGTTGACGAGCTGAACATAGAGCTCAGGGTTTGACAAACGTATGTTCATCAGCCTGTCGTAAGCAGCCGGTTCGAGGAGTTTCTGCATTATTTCCTTCCTCTGCTGCTCCATCTGTGCTCTTTGGTACTGCTCCATCAGCCGCTTCTTCAGCTTTTTCTGCTGCTGGCCTTCGGATTCTTCTTCGTAATCCATTAATATGCACTTACTGCTTAATGTCTCCTGAAATCTGCTTGCTCAGCTTGTCCAGGAACGACTTTCCTGCCGGTGTGATCACTCGGCCCTTCTTTGTCTTCTTAACGTAATTGAGCTGTTCGAGAGCCTGCATTGCATCTCTTATGACACTGCCCCCGGCCTTTACGTGGTGGTGCCTGTGAACTGATGTGTGCTCCTTTCTTGTTCCATATCTAGTCCTTAACGTCGAAACTCCGACTGGACCATTAACATAAACTTGTCGAAGAACAGATGCTGTTCTTACAAAGAAGAAATCTGGATCGGCAGGCGGCCTTTCTCTGTGGGCCCCGCTCTTTACGTAATCGATGTAAGCCGGCTTCTTGATCTTCTCCTTTAGCTGTTGCGCAGCTACCTTTACAAGGTCAGAGCCCTTAACGTCGAATATGTTTGCCATGTTTATACCTTTTAAAGAGAGAATGTCCTGCTTTTTCTTCTGTAAAAAGAGCCTAAAGGCACTATTATTCTAGGGGATAAGCTATTAATAGGTTGCGTTTCTTATCCCAGTTATGACGGATTTGGCCAATACGTGGAAGACGCTGCCAGATAACAAAAGAAAGGCAGTAATTGTCCTTATTTTCGTTGCCATAGCAGCAATCGGCTACTTTGTTTACACCCAGCTCCAGCCGTCAGGATCTGGAGGCACGCTCCAGGGACTTAGAGAGCTTTGCCTGCAGGACTGCGCAGGAGCGCAACAGGCAGGGACGCAGCCATTCACATTCTGCAGCACTTGGGTGCAGATCGACAACACTACATACACCTGCACAAACATAGGGCTGAGCTGCACCGTCAATGGATACACATACAACCAGGGGACCTGCACATAAAGCAACCTCGCGGAAACCTATAAATAGCATGCCGATGTGATAGCTTTTATCGTGGTGGATAAATGACAACAGAGGCAATAGCCGAGATCAAACCTAATTTTGGACCACATTCACAGCCGCTAGTAAGAGTGGACAACTGGCTCAGACAAAATCCGGAGTACAAGTCATATAGGCTTGCAAGATGGTTTGCTGGACAGTATGTGTTTATTGGCAGGAGGCGCTGCGAAGAGCATGAGGAACTACTTGACAAACTTGAGAAAGCAGATATGACGTCTGAGAATCTTAAGAAACTACTCTTTTTAAGATATGACATATACTGGCACATAGACAACCACAAAGGCCAGATTGCAGAACGGGGATGTCGCGGATTCGAACGCCGATCACTTGAAACATTTCTGGACGTTGGAGTTTGGCTTGCAGAAAGGACTGAGGCTTTGGTGCTGAAATACCAGGCAGAGGCAATATCCAGACACGCAAACGGCGATGGAAGCTTGCTGCTAGGATTCAACGAAGTGCTTTTCGATTACGCGAAGGACCGCGACGTAAAGGCTTATCGAAGGTGATGTCATGGCTCTTGCTTTTGCTGAATCCCGTCCAAAGATAACAGACAGTAAACGCAGCATAATACTTGTCTTCGATTTCGGAGGGCAGTATGCGCACCTTATCGGCAGAACAGTAAGGGAGCAGGGGGTCTATTCGGAGCTTGTTCCATACAACACTACAATGGAACAGTTAGATGAGATACGTTCGCGCTTTGATGTTAGAGGGATAATCTTCTCTGGTGGACCAGACAGCGTCTATGATAAAGGCGCGCCTGAAATCGATAGAAGAATACTTTATCAGGACATTCCGATACTCGGACTTTGCTATGGCCATCAGCTCATAGCACAAGCATTCGGAGGGACGATAGAGCAGGCATCGAAAAGAGAGTTTGGACCTACAAAGATAACAGTAGACAGCGCAGAATCTGTGCTGAAAGGGCTGCTTCGCGAAGAGCAAGTGCTTATGAGCCACGGTGACACAGTAAGGGAATTGAGTTCTGAGTGGATCGTGCTGGCACACACCCAAAACACGCCGATAGCTGCTTTTAGGCACAAGACAAGAAAGATATTCTGCCTGCAGTTCCATCCAGAAGTGGTTGAAACGCTTAGCGGCAATGCAATACTCAAGAATTTCTTGTTTGATGAGTGCGAATGCAGAGCAGATTGGAAGCCGGAGAATCTAGTTAACAAATACGTTTCCGAGATCAAGGAAACTGTCGGCAATGGCAAAGCAGTAATTGCGTTGAGCGGTGGTGTAGATTCGAGCGTGGCTGCTGCTCTAGCCGCTAAAGCGCTGGGCAACAATCTTGTTGTTGTTTACGTCGACACAGGATTCATGCGCAAAGGTGAAACAGAACAGGTAAAAGCCACCTTTGGTGCACTCGGAGTAGATCTTAGAGCAATAGAAGCGAAAGACCGCTTCATGAAAAAGCTTGAAGGCGTAACGGAACCTGAAGAAAAGAGAAAAATAATAGGCAAAGAGTTCGCTAGAGTTTTTGAAGAGGAAAGCGCAGGTGCAGAGTTTCTTGTCCAGGGGACAATTTACCCAGACAGAGTGGAATCCGGAAAGGCCGGAGGAAAATCTGCAGTGATAAAAACTCACCATAACGTTGGCGGACTTCCAAAAGATCTTAAATTCAAGGGCGTAGTTGAACCACTCAAGGATCTTTACAAAGATGAGGTAAGAAGACTTGCTGCAGAGCTCGGACTTCCTGAATCAATAGTTTACAGGCAGCCGTTCCCAGGACCTGGACTTGCAATAAGAGTATTGGGCGGCCCGATTAGGGAAGAGGATGTTGACGTGGAAAGAGAGGCAGACTATGTTTTTACAACCGCAATTGAATCTGCAGGGTTGGCACGTGGTCTGTGGCAATACTTTACAGTGTTGCTGCCAGAAGAAGCCCCAATACCTATGCCAGGAACTGATAAAGAAAATGAAATTGATGCGAAAGCAAATAACATTCTTGACGAGGAGCTTGATAAATCTGGATTTAGAGGTGATCGTAGAGATTGCTTTGCTAGTTTGCTTCCTGAAGGAACCATGGCGACAGGAGTAAAGGGTGACGCGCGAGCATACGGTCGTGTTGTGTTGTTAACATTACGCTATAAGTCACCATCTCTCCCGATAGCAGGGATGGAGCCACTGTGGGACTTGATAGATAGAATATCTACCAGGATAACAAATGAGATAGCCGACGTAACTAGAGTCGTGTATGACATGGAAAGCGATGAATTAGACACCGTATCCTTGACTGGTAAAGGCGATCGCGCAGTTGTAATGAGAGCATTAATAAGCAGAGAGGCGATGACGGCAAGGTTTGCTCCGCTCGATTGGGAGTTTCTGCACAAGACCGCATTGGAATTGTATAAAGTGCCAGAGATAGGTTATGTTATGTACGACGTCACAAACAAACCTCCCGGAACTGTAGAATGGGAATGAGTTCTAAAGCCTTTTATAGTTTAGTTCTGTTTTGCTAAATCATGAGGAGGAAGGTAGCGATAATAGGGGCAGGCAGGGTGGGCTCTACAACTGCACAGGTTCTTGCTTACAAAGAGCTGTGCGACATAGTTCTTGTCAACAGAACCGCAGGAATCGCCCAGGGCGTTGCCCTCGACATACAGGAAGGAGCGCCGATCGACGGGATCGACGTCGACATAATCGGCACCGACGATTATGAAAAGATAAAAGACAGCGATGTGGTTGTCGTAACTGCAGGCATTCCAAGAAAGGAAGGCATGTCAAGAGATGAACTTCTTGGCACGAACGCAAAGATCGTCGAAGACATCTGCAAGAAAGTGAAGAGATACGCGCCTCATTGCGTGCTGGTTGTCCTTACAAACCCTCTCGACGCAATGGTTTACCTTGCAAAGAAGGTGACAGGCTTCCCGAAGAACCGTGTTGTCGGAATGGCAGGAATACTCGATTCGTCAAGATTCAGAAGTTTCATCGCAGCTGAACTAAAGGTCGGGGTTGATGAAGTATCAGCCATGGTGCTCGGAGGGCACGGCGACTTCATGGTTCCGCTTCCAAGCCATTCTTCAGTAGCAGGAATACCGCTTACAGAACTTCTTCCAAAGGCGAAGATCGATTCCTTGATAAAACGCACGCGGGACGGCGGTGCAGAAATAATCAAGCTTGAGAAGGAGAGCAGCGCATTTTATGCTCCGGCCTCTTCGCTGGCGTTGATGGTGGAGTCGATACTGAAGGACAAGAAGACAATAGTGCCTTGTGCAGCTTTCCTTGAAGGAGAATATGGAATCAACGGCATTTTTGTCGGCGTTCCGGTGATACTTGGTGCTACTGGCGTTTCTAAAGTTGTTGAGCTGAAGCTTGGCAAGTCCGAGCAGGCTGCGCTGAAGCTTTCGGCTTCAAAGATAAAGGAGTCGATAAAGCGGCTCATGTGATGATTGGTGTTTTGATGGCAGAGCAGGGATTACCAGAGGGATTCAAGAAAGGTTTGGAGGACATAATCGCAGCAGAGTCCAAGATTTGCAAAATCGATGGCCAAAATGGAAAGCTGTACTACCGAGGCTACAGGATAGAGGACCTTGCAGAGCATTGCACGTATGAAGAGACCTGCTATCTTTTGCTTTATGGAAAGCTTCCGACAAAGAAAGAGCTCAAGGAGTACACGAAGATGTTGGCTTCGATGAGAAATGTGCCAAAGTACGTAGTAAAGATATTGAAGGAAACCGTGCACAAGACAACAGCCATGGAAGCGTTGCGAACTGCAGTCAGTGCGCTCGCCGGAGGAGATGAAGACGTAAAAGATGTCAAAACTGATTACCACATTGCAATCGGAAACTCGTTAATTGCAAAGTTTCCAACCTTGGTCGCTTATTACCATAGGTTGAACAGCGGACAGAAGATAATCAAGCCAAAGAAGAGCCTGGGATACGCCGCCAATTTCCTATACATGGTAAACGGAAAGATTCCGAGCAAGGAGGAGGCTCGCGCAATTGATGTTGACTTCATTCTGCATGCAGAACACGGGTTCAATGCGTCAACATTTGCAGTAAGAATAACAATTTCAACCCTGAGCGACATGTACTCTGCTATGACTACAGGAATCGGAGTTCTCAAGGGTCCGCTTCACGGAGGTGCAGCAGAGGCGGTATTTGGACAGCTTAAACAAATAGGAAGTGTGGAGAACGTAGAGCCTTTTGTCAAAAATGTTCTTGCAAAACACGACAAAATGATGGGGATAGGCCACAGAGTCTATAAAACTTATGATCCGAGGGCAAGAGTACTTGAAAAGGAGGCAAGGAAATTCAGTGAAGGGAAAAAGAGCGACATGAAATGGTATAGGATAGCGGAAAAGATATCGCAAGTTATGCAAAGAGAGAAGAACCTGTACCCGAATGTTGATTTCTTCTCTGCGATAGTTTATGACGAGCTAGGACTTCCGCTTGAACTTGACTCTACGATATTCGCGATTGCAAGGAGTGCAGGATGGGTCGCGCACGCGCTTGAACAGTATGAAGACAACCGATTGATAAGGCCGCTTGAGTATTACACAGGACCTATCGACCTGAAGTTCGTTCCGATTGGAGAGAGAAAGTAGATTTAATGATTCCGAAAGAGAAGTTTTACAGTGAGCGAAAGTTCATGCATTTCGTAGGGATAAAAGCCTTGATAGTCAGGAACGGAAAGGTGTTGGTGCTCAGAGCAGGGCCTGCAGAACTAGAATCCACGATGAGAGAAAAGGAGTTCTGGGATCTCCCTGGTGGCAAAATCGAGTGGGGCGAGGACGTGGAAGACACACTGAGAAGAGAAGTTTCTGAAGAACTAGGCATTGAAAAGAATGCGCTGCAGATTGGAGACCTGCTTGATGCGTCAATATCCAATTTTAAAATTTCACACGGAATGGAGGTTCCCTTACTGCTTGTGACCTTTAAATGCAGTCTTCCAAAAAGCATAAACAAGTTTAAGTTGTCGCCAGAACATGATAAATACATCTGGACTGATGCAAAAAATGTGAAAAAGTTGACTCGCGACAAGTTTAATCAGACTTTCTTCACAAGACTAAGCAAGCTAAATGAAAAATGATAGCATGAAGCACACAATAACGCTGATACAGGGCGATGGCGTGGGTCCGGAAGTCACAGACGCTGCTAAACGATGCGTTGAAGTTGCTGCTGGCGTGCATGGCTTCGATGTGGAATGGGACGAACAACTCATCGGAGAGAAAGCCAACAAAGAAATGGGAGCAGTACTGCCGAACAGCACAGTAACGTCGATAAAACGCAATAGAGTCGCACTCAAAGGACCAGTAACAACACCGATAGGCGAAGGATTTAGAAGTGTAAATGTAGAGCTTAGGCAAAGGCTTGACCTTTTTGCCAATGTTAGGCCTGCAAAGTATATGCATGGCATAAAAAGCAACTACAAAAGCACAGACCTTATTGTCATTAGAGAAAACACAGAGGATCTTTATGCTGGTGTTGAGTTTGACAACGGAAAAAGCGAAACGAAGGAGCTAATCCAGTTTGCTGAAACGTTCACAGGAAGGAAAATCAGGCAGGACAGCGCAATCTCGCTCAAGCCAATATCCGTGTTCGGAAGCAGGAGAATAGCGAAGTTCGCGTTTGAGTACGCGATGCAGAGGCGCAGAAAGAAGGTAACTGCTGTTCACAAAGCAAACATCATGAAGTTCACTGACGGGCTTTTCCTAAAGGAAGCGAGAGACGTAGCGAAATCCTACCATTCAATAGAATTCGAGGACAAAATAGTCGACAATATGTGCATGCAGCTTGTGGTGAAGCCACAGCTATACGATGTCCTGCTCTGCCCGAACCTTTATGGCGACATCCTTTCTGATCTTTGCTCTGGGCTTGTCGGTGGCCTTGGCATAGCGCCAGGAGCAAACATTGGAACAAGCCATGCTGTCTTCGAGCCAGTTCATGGCAGTGCGCCAAAGTACAAAGGAAAGAATAAAGTGAACCCTACAGCATGCATACTAAGCGCTGCTATGCTGCTTGAGCATATTGGGGAGAGAACTGCCGCATCTGATGTAGAGAAGGCTGTCAAGTCGGTAATTAAAGAAGGAAAGTCATTAACTTATGACCTAAAGGATAAGAATCCTGTCGGAACAAAGCAAATGACAAATGCGATAATAAAAAGGATTGAATCGAAATGACAATTGCGGAGAATATTGCTAAGTACGTCAATTCTGTCTATTACGACGATCTGTCGAGAGAAACAGTTCATTCGGCGAAGCGACTTATCCTTGACACTTTTGGCTGCGCGCTCGGTGGAGCAAAAAGCGATCCTGCTGAAATTGCATTGAAGAGCATAGAATACTCGAAGAACCCTTACTCTGCGTCTGTGCTCGGAAGCGATAGAGTGGCGCACCCGCAGTTCGCAGCATTTGCGAACGGCACAATGTCGAGATACCTTGACTTCAACGACACTTATGATGGAAAGGAGTTCTCGCATCCTAGCGACAACATATTTCCAATAATTGCAGTGGCAGAAGCCGAGGGAAAGAGCGGAAAGGATGTGATACTCGGCGTTGCACTCGCTTATGAAATACAATGCAGGCTGGCTGATGCGGCAAGCCTTTGGAGAAAAGGGTGGGACCACGTCATATATGGCCTGGTTTCTGTGAGCGCCGCGTCGGCAAGAGTTATGGGACTTTCTGAAAAGCAAGTCGAGCAGGCCATAAACATCTCGCTGAACTCGCATCTTACAATGAGGCAACTGCGCGTCGGAGAGCTGTCGATGTGGAAAGCGATGGCGTTCTCCAACTCTGCAAGAAATGCGATATTCGCTGCGCTTCTCGCCAAGAACGGAATGACAGGGCCATCCCCAGTTTTCGAAGGAGAGATGGGATTCTGGAATGAGGTGAGCGGGAAGTTTGCCCTTGACACGAGCAAATTCGGCAACAGCAAGAACCGCTTCAAGATAAATGACACTCTTGTAAAGTATTTCCCTGCGGAGACTAGGTCGCAGTCAGCAATCTGGTGTGCTCTTGAGGCAAAGCGTGCAATCAAGAGTGTCGATGAAATAAAAAGCGTAGAGATCGGCACAAATGAAGGCGGCCTAAAGATAATCGGCAGTGGAAAAGAGAAGTGGGATCCGAAAACGAAGGAAACCGCAGACCACAGCCTTCCTTATATAGTTGCGGTAGCGCTGATGGACGGTGATGTTGACCTCAAGTCTTTTACAGAGCGCAGATTCAGGGACAAAAAGACATTGGAATTCATGAAATGCATAACAGTAAAGGAAAGAAAGGAGTTCACAAAGCTGTTCGACAACGGAGGAACTGTCAACGCCGCTGATTTGATAGTCAAGCTAAAGAATGGCACGACGATAAAAAGGCAAGTAATACATTCAAGAGGTCACCCGAAGAACCGCATGACAGACAACGAGCTTGAGGAGAAATTCATGAAGCTTGCGCAGATCAGACTGAGCAGGGACAAGACCGACCTATTGATGCACAACCTCTGGAACTTAGAAAGATTAAAAGAGCTGAACAGGTTATTCCTCATAGCAAGGTGATGTGATGGGAAAGAAGGCTTATGAATATGTAAAACTCATGGAACTGCCAAAGAAGCCGAGAAAGACGTGCGTTACAGAGGTGCGCGTGCCTTACTATGCTTCTGTCGCAACAGTCACGTACCTCAAAGACCTTCTTGACGCATGGAGCGAATATTTCGATGGACTAAAGTTCGCATGTGGAACCCACAGGCTGCTTGACCGCGAGGTCGTCAGAAAGATAATTAAGATGGCTCACGACTATGACGTCTATGTTTCGACTGGTGGATTTGTGGAAAGGGTTACTGTAGAGGGCAGCAAAGCAGTCGACAAATACTTCGAAGACTGCAAGCACCTCGGCTTTGATGTTGTTGAACTGTCGAGCGGATTCGCAGACATAACTGTGCCTGACATGCTAGCCATGGAGAAGCAGGTGCGCAAACTCGGGATGAAGCCAAAGCCCGAGATAACTATGATGCACGGGGCAGGCGCAGGAACCCACATTACCGGATACAAAACCGTGATGAAGCCTGTTGACGAGTTCATGAAAGAGGCTGCTGCGCACATAAAGGCAGGTGCGGAGATAATAATGGTTGAGAGCGAGGGCCTGACGGAAGATCTACCTCCGGAACGATGGAGAGTCGACGTCATAAGAGAGCTGGTCAAGAGGTTTGGTTACAAGCATTGGATGTTCGAGGCTGCCGATCCTGAAGTGTTCAAGTGGTACCTCAAGAACATCGGCAAGGAGGTCAATCTCTTTATCGACCACACACAGATCACTGAGTACAACGCATGGAGACTTGGCCTTTGGGGAGACCCGGAGATCTGGAAGGGACAGAAGTTCCATTACAAACATTGATTGAATGAAGGAAAACTTTAGAACTCTGGACATAATCGGCTACGACAACGAAAAAATAAGGAACACTTTTGTGAAACAGGAGGAGCAGAGCGAAAAGCTTGCGATCATTTTTCCTGGAATAGGCTACACCTGCCATATGCCATTGCTTTACTACACTGCAGAGATACTTCTGCAGAAAGGTTTCGACGTTCTTTTGATAGAATACAATTACAACAATGGGGATTTTGGGCTTCTGAGCGAAGAAAAGAAGCTGCAATGGCTTAATTTTGATGCTGACGCGGCCTACAACTCAATAATGAATAATTCTTATTACAAACGTGTCGTGCTTGTTGGCAAGTCTCTCGGAAGCTTTGCACTTGCGAGGTTAAATGAACAGCACGGAATAAGGAATAGCATCTGGTTAACCCCCTCGCTCCAGAGGGACCACCTCTATAAAGTGATGAGGAAGCATGCGCGGGACGGCCTTTTTGTCATCGGAACAGAGGATCCCGCATACCAGAAGGAAAAGGTCGACGAATTGAAGAAGAGCGGCGGCAGCTTGTTGGTTGTTCCTGACGCGAATCACAGCATGGAAATAGAAGACAACACCTACAAATCGATAGATTCGCTTGTCAAAGTGTTAAAAGCGGTTGATAAGTTCATTTAGCATTGACCTTTCTCACTGCTTCTTCGAAAACATCCATGCCCTTCTCTATGTTCTCCTTTGACATGGTTATCGGAGGGATGATTCTTATCGCGGATGTGCCGGTTGGCAGCAGCAGAAGGCCGTTGTTGAAACATTCCTCTATGATTGCATCTCGCTCTTTTGGAGCATGTGCTTTCGTATCCTTGTTCTTGACAAATTCTGCAGCAAGCATCAAGCCGAGTCCACGCACGTCGCCGACTATTTCATAATCATCCTTCAACTTGTTGAGCCTCTTCATTATGTATTTGCCCTTTTCCTTGACCAGGTGCTCAAGGCTTCTCTTGTTTTTCTTGAGATAGTTGAGAGATGCGTTCGCCGCTGCCACTGAAACCAGGTTTCCGCCGAATGTTCCCGCATGCGAACCGGATGGAGTGTCGCCGAACGAACTTCTTGCGATTGTCGCGGCCAACGGGAGGCCACCACCTATCGCCTTTGCCATGGTGTAAATGTCAGCAGTGACTCCGAAGTTGTCCATTGCAAGGAACTTTCCTGTTCTCATGTAACCAGCTTGTACCTCGTCAGAAACCAGAACTATGTTGTTCTCGGTCGCAATCCTCCTAAGCTCTTTCATGAATATCTTTGGTGGAACTATGTAGCCGCCTTCTCCCTGAATTGGTTCTACGAATATCGCCGCTACTTCTTTTGGAGAGTACTCCTTCGCAAGTATCACGTTCTCGAGGTGGTCTATGCATGCAAGCGCGAGTTCATCTGGTGTCTGTGAATTGAATTGGCTTCTGTACGGGTTTGGGTATATCGAATGCGCCACATTTGGGAAAGGCCCGTAATGCTCTCTGTGAACCAGCTTTGTGGCTGTTATTCCGAGAGACCCCAGGCTCCTTCCATGGAATGCGTTGTAGAATCCGATTATGTAGCTCTTCTTTGTGAAAAGCCTTGCAAGCTTTATTGCATCTTCGTTCGCTTCTGTTCCCGAGTTTGACAGAAATACCCTGCCGAATCCCTTCGGGAACATCGTGAGCAGGTTTTCTGCGAACTTTACCGGCAATTCTGAATGATAATCAAGGAAGGCAGCATGCATCAGCTTGTCTATCTGGTCCTTTGCCGCTTTTCTTATCGCTGCGTTGCCGTTGAGCCCGAAGTTGTAGACGCTTATGAAGCTTGTGAAATCTATGAACCTGTTTCCAGCTATGTCGTATGCATAATCACCGGACGCCTTTGCGACTACAAATGGATAATGTTCTCTCGTCGTTGTGAACATCACTTTCTTGTCGCGCTTCATGACGTCGTTTATCTTTTTTGTTACTTTTATCATTAAATCATCCTTTTCTTGTATTTGGCATAGCCAATAAGCGCTGACAGGGCTTTTGCTGCTGATGTTGGGGAGTCGTAAACCGGAACTCCTGAGCCTTCGAGGAGCGCAACATGAGTCTTAGTGTAGTTTCCGCCAGTGGCGACTGCAACAACTGGCTTCTTTTTCTGTGATGCAAACTGTATTAGGCTATCTGCAAGCTTTTCGTCTGCTCCAGGAGTTTGGAAGAGTGTTATCACCATGAACGCATCGACATTTGGGTCTTCGTTTAGTATGTTGAGTGCTTCCATGTACCTTTGGCTGTTTGCTTCCCCGCCTATATCCATCGGCATCCCTACGTTTACAACAGGCGGCATCGCCTTCCTTAGTGCAGTGGTTGTTTTCTTTGTCAGCTCTGGGAACGTCAACCCGTATTTATAGAGCGCATCAGTTGCAAGCACTCCGTGGCCCCCGCCATTTGTTATTACGGCAATCCTGTTTCCTGTTGTCAATGGCTGTGTCTCGAAAATTTTTGCGTAGTAGAGAAGATCGTCAAGCTCGTCCGCGATGACAAATCCGTTTTGTCTGAATACCGCTTCGTAGGCTTCGTAGCTTCCTGCTAGCGATGCGGTGTGGGAGTGCGCTGCGCCAACTCCTGCCGGGCTGATTCCACCTTTGATTATAACGATTGGTTTTTGCTGCGTCACTTTCCTTGCAACTTCTATGAATTCCTTGCCTCGCCTTGCGCCTTCGAGATAAAATACTATCACTTTTGTGTCTGGGTCGTTTGCAAGATAATTGAGTATGTCAACTTCGTCGACAACGCTTGCGTTGCCGTAGGATATGAAATGCGCGAGACCGAATCCTTCTCCGCTGATTAGGTCGAGTGTGGAGCTCCCCACAGAGCCACTCTGTGAAACAAAGCTGACTCCACCTATTTTTGGCCTGTCTATTTTGTAAGTTGGCAAGAACAGCGTGTCGTTCCTTGCCCTCAGGTCCATCACCCCGAGGCAGTTTGGCCCTATGAACGGCAATTTATACTTCTTGGATATTTTGACTAATTTTTCTTCCAGGTCTTTTCTCCCGACTTCCGCAAATCCTCCGCTAACGATTACTACGCCTTTCACGCCGGCCTTTCCGCATTGTTCCAACGCTTCCGGAACCATCTCTGCAGGTATTGCTATAACAGCAAGATCGATCGGCTTCTTTACATCGAGAATTGTTCTGTATGCTTGACGGCCCATCAACTTTCCGTTTGCATTTATGTTTATCGGGTAGATCGGCCCCTGGAAACCAACGTCAAGATAGTTCTGCATGATTATGTGCCCGACTTTTTCCGGCTTTTCAGACGCGCCAATCACAGCTACGCTCTTCGGATCCATGATTGATTTTATGTCGGCGTATTGTGTCTTCATTGTAGTCACTGCAGAACTCTCAGGTCAACAGCATCGTATGTGTTGTCGTGAAGTATAATCGGGTTGAGATCAAGCTCTTCCATCTTGTTCTCTTCAAACATCTTTGACGCTTTTAGCAGGAGAGCGGCGACTCTCTCCTGTGACTGTGCATCTGGAGCAATCACCTTCTTCGACTTTAGCTGGTTTATCATAGACAGCGCGTCGTATTTTGTAATCGGACATGCCCTAAGCGCGAAGTCCTTGAAAGTTTCAACGTAGATTCCGCCCAATCCCAGAAGAACCATCTTCCCGAATTGCTGGTCAACTTTCCCACCTATGATTATTTCAACGCTGCCTGTCACCATCTTCTGTGCAAGCACCTTGTAGGGCTTGAACTTCGCTGCCCTTCTTGAAAGGTCTTTGAACGCTTCTGCTATCTGCTTGTCGGTGTAAAGGTTGAGCTTAATGAGTCCGCTCTTCGACTTGTGGAGAGCCTTCTGAGAAATCGCCTTTAGGACAATCGGCTTCCCCTTCGCGAACTTGATGGCTTCCTCTGCGCTCTTGACATAACCGCTGTCCACGGACTTTATCTTGTAGCGCGATAGAAGCCTCTGCGCCTTCTCGTACTCTAGTAACGTGCCCATGCCCTCGATTAACATAAACAAGAATGCTATTTATTCCTTGCCTTTGTGATATAATCCGATGTCCGGCAAGAAATCACAAAGCGCGATAGAGTATTTGATGACGCATGCGTGGGCGCTGATGGTCATAGCTTTAGTATTTGGCGTGCTTTTCAGCCTTGGCGTATTTTCCAATGCTTCAGGCCAGAGAGCTCCGCCAGGATCCTGCGTAGTAAGCAGGCCGTTCGGCCCGGGAACTACTACTGGCCTTGCGCTCGTAGGGACATGCAGCGGGGAGCCGCCGCAATACGTTGCGCAGTTGAGCACTACAACAAATAGTTTCGTGCTGGTGCCAATTGGCAGGATAAACAATGTGAATCACCTGACATTGTCGATGTGGGTGCGTGAAAACGCTACACAGAAATCTGGAGGAGCGGTGTTGTTTACCGAAAGCCTAATTACCAGTTTGTGCCCAATATTCTATATTTCTGGCGCACCGCTATCGGTAAACTCGTGGAACATCGGCTACACCGGAATGTGGCAGGCATGGCACTCGGCCGCTACAGTGAAAACGAATCAGTGGCAATTTTTGGTTTATACGCTCAGCTCTAACGGGCTTGCCGGCACAGGGACAGGAAATATCTTGATAAATGGCACGTTTGTTGGCACAAACACTATACAGCCTACAAAGTATACTGCGTCATCACAGTTTTTGGATGAGCTAGGCGGCGCCGGAGTCGGATGCGTTGGCGGTCCAGTAGGCACATATAATGGATTAATGGCCAATGTACAGATTTACAACGCAACTCTGAGCGCCAATACCATATCGGCGATGTACTTCGAGGGAGTAGGCGGCGCGCCCATAAGCCTGACTAGTCTTGTTGCATGGTATCCGCTCAATGGGGACGTAAACGATTATTCTGGAAATCAGGAAAACGCCACGTCGAACAGCATAGCATACACTACATCCTGGACAGACGGTTATACAAAGCCTTGATTAGAATTAGATCTTCAGCATTCCGTTGAGATAGAGGTATGCAACGACTACTATGATAAGTATAACCACTATGCCGACGAGCATGCCAAACATCAGGCCTTTTCCTTTTGTCATTTTTGGCTGTTGCTGTTGAGCTTGATCTGGAGCCGGATCTGCAACAGGCTGCGCTTCCATCGGTCCGGCCATCTCGTTGCCCTGCATCATCGGCTTCATCTCTTGCCGCGGTGTCTGCTGCTGTGGTGTTGCTGCAGCAGGTTGCTGCATGCCCTGGCCCTGCGGCTGCTGCTTAATCGGCATTCCCATCTTGACTTGTGTGAATCCTTTCTCAGTCAACATGACTTCAACCATTCCACTCCTCATCTCGTAGGTTATGTAGTCCTGTTTCGTGAGCTTGTAAAGATGCATTGCGAGGTCCTTCGCCCTCACATTGACTGCGAGCGCTATTTCGGCAGGGATTCTTTTTCCATTCTGCATCTGCGTAAGTATTGCAAGGTCGAGGTGATCGAATTCTGCTTCTGCCCTGTTGTCGGCATCTGCCATCACGTTCTTGCCGAGTTCTGTCACAGTGATCGGGTTTACGCCAGGCATTGCTGTTGTGAAACTGATCAGCTTCTTCTGGCTGAGCGTTCCCAAAACGTTAGCAGCGTCAAAAAGAGAGGAGTTTATCATGCCACCGTATTTCTCTACAGTAGTCTCAGGCTTGATTTTGACTAATGCAGCTAGGTCTAAGAAAGTTATCTCCTCTGGCATAAAAACACGATTTCTATTGGATAATAGCATTTAAATAGATTCTCGAAGAACTTATGCTTAAGTTGAGTTCTGATGCAACTAAAGTTCCTTGGCGGCGCTCAGGAAGTAGGAAGATCTGCAATTTTGCTCAAAGACGACCGAAATCTCCTCCTTGATTTTGGAGTGAAGATCGACCACGAGACCGAGTACCCGACCCATATACCGAACATAGACGCACTAGTGCTTAGCCACGCGCACCTCGACCACAGCGGTTTCTCTGCTGCGCTTTACAATGAGCAGTTCATTCCAACGTTCGGAACTCCTCCTACGCTTAGGCTTTCTAACCTTCTTCTTGACGATTCGCTAAGCATAGCAAAGAAGAACCACGTGAAGCCAGGGTTCACAAAGCGTCAGGTGAAGGAGTTTGTGAACAGATACATTCCTGTTGATTACCACCACGTGCAGAGATTCGGAAACTTCGACATAGAGTTCTACGATGCGGGACACATCTGCGGAAGCGCAGTCACGCTTGTCGAGAGGGCGCACGCAAAGGACTACAAGCGAATTGTTTATACTGGAGACTTCAAGCTCGAGCCGCAGTTTCTGCACAACGGCGCAGAGGTGGTCAAGAGCGACGTGTTGATAACAGAATCGACTTACGCGAACAGAGAGCACCCGAACAGGGACGACACGGTGCTTCAGTTCGTGGAGAAGATACAGGAGACTCTCGACAACGGCGGCCACGCACTAATTCCCGTTTTCGCAGTTGGAAGAAGCCAGGAGATACTTGCGCTGCTGTACAAGAACGGGCTTATGGCATCAACTTATCTTGACGGAATGGCGAAGGACGCTACCCAGATAGTTCTCAACCATCCGAAGTACATAGCAAACCACGACGTTCTTCAAAAGGCCGTGCGAGAGGTCAACTGGATAGGCGACAGAAACGACAGAAGAGAGGCGCTGAATACCCCTTCTATTATCGTCACCACGTCTGGAATGATGACGGGAGGGCCTGTTCTTGATTATGTGACAAGGCTTAACAAGAACTCGCACATATTCCTAACGGGTTATCAGCAAGAAGGGACTAACGGGCGTATGCTCATCGAGCAAGGCTCCGTAATTATCGATGGACAGAAGAAGAAAATACCACAGTCGGTTTCGTTCTACGACTTCTCTGCCCATGCTGGAATGAGCGACCTGATGGAATATGTAAGGAAGAGCAGCCCGCAAGTCGTCGTCTGCGTCCATGGTGATGGAGAATCCACGCAGGAATTCGCAGAAGAGCTCAAACTCGAGGGGATACAGGCATATGCCCCGAAGGTCGGCGACTCTATCAAGTTGGGAGACTGATTACTGCTCTATCTTCAGGAATTCGAGATAACTTTCGAAGAGCTTTGAGTTTTCTATGTCATTGAGAATCTCGTACGATCTGTCGATGTAGAAATTGTTAAGCTTTATCGCGTTCTTGACTGGGCTTTCCTTGCCGTGAGCAGCGAATACTGATACGATGTTCGGCCTTGCGTTCTTCGCGTCCGTTCCAACGCTTTTCTTTGCTGTGTCGGAGATTCCCAGATGGTTCATTATGTCGTCTCTCAGCTGCAATGACATTCCCATGTTGAATCCTATTTCGTACATCGCGTTGCGTTTGTTGCTGCCGGTGTAGTCCGCGACCACGCTCGATGCTGTACCGATGAGCGACGCAGTCTTTAGCTCTGCGACCTTGAGATACGAGTTGAGATCCATGCTTGTTCCTTCGTTCTGCTGTTCGAAGTCAAGCATTTCGCCTGCGCACATGTCCATAGCCGCCTTTGATGCCTTCTCCACCACCTTCGCACCGTATGCGCTTGCCATCTGTATCGCTTTTGCGATGAGAGCGTCGCCAGCAAGTATCGCACGTTCTGTGCCGTATTTTATATGAACCGCATCTCTTCCCCTCCTTACTTTGTCTTTGTCGACAATATCGTCATGGACCAACGATGCGATGTGCAGCATTTCAATTGCTACTGCCAGATCAACAAAGTGCTCGATATCTAGGTGGAGAACCTGTGCAGAACTGAATACAAGGCCTGGCCTTATCAACTTTCCCGGACTGCTCAGAAGATGGGATGCTGGCCTGAATAGTGCTTCGTTGACAAAGTCTTCCTTCTGCATCTTCTTCATTCTTGTGACTGTGAGTATGACTCCGTTCTTTATGTCGTTCGGGACGTTTATTTCCTTTACAACGTGCACCGATTCAGCCACAACGTCTTTTTCGTCCAATCAAATCACATCAAGAGCAGCCATCATGAATGGCAATATTATGGTGGCGTCGCCGTCAATGGTGACATACTTTGCCTTCTCCTTGACCTTGCCCCAGGAGACAGCTTCTGTGAGTCTTGCTCCGGAAAGGCTACCATCATATTGCGACGCCGTCGTTATATATACAGCATAGTCGAGTCCGTCCTTAAACTGATTCCACCAGATTACGTGGTGTTTGCTTATTCCTCCTCCAATCATAAGCGCTCCGGTGACCTTGTTGTCGAATGGAACATTGCTTAGAAGAAGTTCATCCTTTATGAGGTTGAGCTTGAAGTCGTGGTTCTGCGAAAAGAATGTGAGTTGCGTTCCGAACGCTCCGTCGAGTATTCCAGGGCAGAAGATCGGGACGTTGTTGAGATACGCCTGTCGCAGTATAGAACCTTCGTCTGTTATTCTCTTGCCGAATTCCCATGCCAGCTCTGTTGCGCTGTACTCCTTTTTGTAATCCTTTGACTTGTAGAGCTCGTCCAATATCTTCATGACGGCGTTCTCGACCTTTAGGCCGTACTCGTCTTTCTCTATAAAGACGTTGCCCAACCTGTAGATGCCCTTCTTGTGAAGCATATTGTCGTCAACATTGAATGTTCCCACGCTGTACACTCCTCCGAACGCTCTTGCTATGTCGTGATCGAATGTTCCGCATGTCGTTATTATTGCGTCGAACTTCTTGACCATGCTAGCCAGCACTCCCCTCAATCCTGTAGAGACGATGTCGGCCGGAAAAGACAGAAAGTTGTAACAATCCTTGTCTGCGAACATGTCGTGCATTATTTTTGTTCCGTCTACCATGTGCTGGGCAGAGAAACCGCCTATTTTCTCCATCGAATCGAACAGCTCCGACACTTTCATGCCCTTCTTGAGCTTTATGTCTACTACGTTTTCTCCGATTATGCTTCCTTTTGCCATAATTGCACCGTTTTGCAGAGATTATTTGGGCTTCGCATTATATAATAAGCTTCTATAGCCCACGAATTCGCTGCCTTCTGATAAATACTCTATTGCAATACCTTTTTATCCCTATGTAGTGATAATTAAATCGGCGACAGGTAATCATCATGGCGACTTCCACTGCAGCGCTAAGCCCAGATGACGAGGAAATTCTTCGTTTTATCGAGAGTGCAAAGCCGAAAATCTATGTTGTTGGAACAGGAGGCAGCGGAAGCAACACAATAACAAGGCTTGCCAGCATTGGAGTGCAGGGAGCTACGCTGATCGCAATGAATACTGATGCTCCTCACCTTGTCAAGACCAAGGCTGAGAGAAAACTCCTTTTGGGAAAGAAAATAACAAAAGGCCTTGGAGCCGGCTCAGACCTGAGAATGGGTGAAGAGGCTGCTCTGGAAAGCAAAGACGAGATAAAGCACCTTCTCGGGGATGCACAGCTTGTGTTTATAACATGCGGCCTGGGCGGTGGAACAGGAACAGGATCGATTGGAACAATTGCACAGATGGCCAGAGACGCTGGTGCGATCTGCGTGGCGATTGTGACATTGCCTTTCTCGAGTGAAGGCAAGACAAGGATGAAGAATGCGCTGGAGGGGCTTGCAAAGCTGAAGAAGTACACCGACACTACGATAATAATCCACAACGACAAACTGCTGTCTGTTGCACCTGACCTTCCGCTCAACATGGCGTTCAGGGTTTCTGACGAGGTTCTCGCCGGTGCGACAAAGGGCATAGTCGAGATGGTGACAAAACCTGGCATGGTTAACATTGACTTCGCAGACCTCAGGAGCGTGATCAAGGATTCTGGTTATGCAGTAATCGGCAGCGGAGAAGGAGTAGCGACCTCGAGCGGAACAAGCAGAGCGGTCGTTGCCCTCGAAAACGCTGTTAAGAGCCCGATGCTAGATGCAGATCTTGGCACTGCGAAGAAAGCTCTTGTCAACATAATCGGAGGCGATAGCCTGACGCTCAGAGAAGCGGAGAGCGTATTCCAAGAAGTGGCCGGACGAATAAGCGGAGATGCATTGTTGAAGTGGGGCGCAAGAATCGATCCAGACATGCAGAAAGATGCGCTCAGAGTCATGCTTGTCGTCAGCGGAGTCGAGTTTCCGGAGTATACAGATGGCAGTCTCGCGAAGAAGATAAAGCAAGTGGAGGAAATCGACCTTGATGAAGTCTTCGAAGAAGAGCTCGCCGGCAGAAGCAGAAAGAGATGACTATTTTCTAATCATCGTTACATAATTTTCTTTTATTGGTTCAGTAAGACCCAGCAGCTCTGCGGCTTTCGCTGCGCCTGCTTCGTTGCTGTCTCTGTATCTGAGTTCTACGTAGTCGCCCAATCCTTCAACTTTGTCGAGATGTATTAGCACTCCGTTGAGTTCGTACACCGTTCTGTGCTTTGAGATTGTTGTGGTGACACCCCCGAAAAGTGTTACGAGTTGCTCTTCTATCTCCGGGTCGCCGAGCGGAAATTCCAATCGTGCCTGTCTTCTGTGCGGCACTCCGTGCGGCGGGCCTTTGTAGCTGAAAATTGTTGTTTTGCCCTCTTTCCTTAGCCTGAATTCCTCTCCCGTTTGCTGGAAGTTGGTTCCGGGGGGTTGATGTACTCGTCTGTCTGCCTGAATTCTCCGATTCTCAGTGCGCCTGCAGCAATTATCTTGGCTTCTGTGATCCCTTGTAGCCGGTACTTTATCTGGTTGTCGAAATGTTCTGCCTTGCTCGCCTCTATGTGCGGATTGTAGCTTGTGCTGACTATTATGTCGGCGTTCTTCTTTGTCGGATCGACATATTTTCTCTGCATTGGAAGAGCAGTGCCCAGGAAATATTTTAGTGCTCCTGCCGGTGTGAAAGTTGGCCGCTCCTTCATGTCGCGCAGTATCCTTCTGACAATCTGATCCCAGATTCCCGTCTCAAGGAATATCTTTACATCTGCAAGTTCGATTATCGGGCTTGAGAGCGCGTGAAGCCCTTCTACGATCACAAACTCGCGCGGGTATCTCGGTTCCCAGTTCTTCGGATTCTTGTTGTCGAAGCCGTAGCTCGGTATCAGTATTGGCTCGCCAGCCTTGAGGTCGCGTATGAGAGACGCCGCCAGCTTTAGGTTGATTGCGCCTTTCTCGTCGAAGTTTGTCCTTGTTTCGTCTGGCCTGTAGAACATGTCAAGCGATATGCTGGTCACTCTTTCGCAGAATGGCCACTCCAATCTTTTCACCCAGAACCCCTTCCCCGATGCGGACGGCCCCGCAACCGCAACAACAACACATTTCGACCCGGAAGAAAAGCGCTTCGAGTCTATCAGCGCGACCGCTTTTTGCAAACCTTCGTCGAAACCGCACGTGATTTGCTGCTTCGGCTTTCTCATCAGTTTCTGGAGTTTTTCGTCTTGTGGAAGACCCTCTACAGCAAGGCGGCGGCCTTTGTATCTGCTGTCATTTGTGACCTCTGGGCCAAACCAGCTTAATGGGCGGAATGCGCGATATTCATCTTCGTTTGCAAACTCGACTTCTACAGTAACAAGCCCTTTTAACTTTCCTGAAAAGATGTCGAGTTCTATTTTTCTTTCATTTTGATAAAGCACATACCTGGACTTCTCGATGGTTCTGCCATTTGCCTCGCGAAGGCCCCTGTGGAATTTTGCTTCGTCGATTTCTTCTTCATCTTCGCTGCGGAGGGCTCCTGGCCCCAGCTGTGATTTAAGCGGCGCTTTGAGTGTTTTTACGAACTTGCCGCCCTCTTTTCTCACTCGTTCCTCAGAGCCGTCCTTGCCGACTTTGACGTAAACAGTTAAGATAGAAATCGGTGTGGTTTGCGATAACCCTTCCGGCAGCCTTTTGACAAGAAACTTTCTTTCGAGTTCCCGTTTGGCAGGCATTCTATTCGCAAGAGAGATGCCTTGAGGAGCAGATATTTCGGTAGTAGCCATTCCACCACATATGGCTCTCCACTAAAAATATTTAGCTTTATGCGATTGAGTAGCGCTCTGAAAGGAATCCCTTTCTGATTCTTTTCTGTTTTAGTAACTTTTCGACTGCTGTGGTGGCAGCCATTTTGCCCATTGAGGTTGCCTCCATTATGTCTTCGATCGATGCGCGCCCTTCTGTTCTGATTATCCTTAACGCTGCAAGGGTCTCGATGCTGTCTTGCCTGTCTATGTACTGCCGCAGGTTTTCTCTTATTATCGGAGCGTTGTCAGGTTCAGGAAAATCGATAAACTCTATAGTAACTTTTGCCTTTGGCTTCATATCTGGCGGAGCTGGCTTTCGCAACACAATATCTGTGCATGGTTGCGGTGCGCTTCCTGGCGCTATCGGTGTTGCTCTCCATTGTGGTTGAGAGTTGCTCCTCTGGGGTATAGGTACAGGTCTATAAGTCATAGAATTCACTTTTTGGTCGTCGCCTCTTTCGGTGCCGCTTTCGCAACCTTTGTTGGTTGCACAACTAGCTTTCTGTTAATCTTTCTTCCCATTATGTAATGGTTGTTGTAGCACTTACTTGAACAGTAATATGAAATGTCTCCGTTCTTGTAGATGAACATGGTGCCGGTTCCGCGTGGTATGTCCTTTGCGCAGTTCGTGCATTTCATGAAATCACGTAATTTACTTTACCCTTATCTCTTTTGCCTCTTTGCTTGTGTCCGGCAATCTTATTATGTCGCCGACCTTTGCTGGGCCCAGCATGTTCCTTCGAATTATTCTGCCTTTGTCCTTGCCTTCGAGTATTCTGCAGGATACAGTGTAGATTTCACCGTATATGCCTGTCTTGATTCCCTCTCTTATCTCGACAATCTCTGCAAGGAAGCCTGCGAAAAGCGGTTGGTCCTGCTGTTGCTTCTGTTGCGGCGCTGCTATTGGCGCTGCTGCTGGTGCAGGTGACTGTGGTTTTTGTGGCTGCTCGTCCGCCATGTTGATCAGTTAATTAAGCCTTCTTTGCCTCTGCTGCCGGTGGTTTTGGCTTTGGCGCTTCCTTCTTCGGAGCTGGTGCGGCAGGTGCTGCTGCAGGCTTCGCTTCTTTCTTCTCCGCCTTTGCTTCGCCCCCGCTTCTTCCCGTTGTCTTTGCAATCACGTCCTTTATCGCGTTTGCTGCACCCCCTTGGTTCTCGACTGCTGCTGCAGTGCAAGGGACATTCATCCCTATTGCCTTTCCGAGATCCATCTTTGTTGGTACAAATGAATAAGCGATCTTCTTCTGTTCGCACAGCTTTGGTATGTGGACGACCACCTCTTCAGGCTCTACGTCCTCTGCGATCACAACAAAGGTAGCGAGTCCGCGTTCTACGCTCTTCGTTACCTCGTTCGCTCCCTTCCTTACGCTGCCGCTCTGCTTAGCCAGCTGCAACGCTTCCAAAGTCTTTGCCGCCACTTCTGGCGATACCTGTAGATTGACATACGATTTTGCCATACAAAACACCGTCGGTTTCCTTCATTCAGTATTTGGCATTTGCCCATACAAGAAGAACAGACTGTAGATAGCTATTTGGCACATGTCTATTTAAAGCTTACTTAGTTGTGGAAGCGTGCCCCTTTTCATGCCCTAGTTCGAGCTCCTCTGAAGCAAGAAGCCCTCCGACCAGTATTCGTTGTTCGTTACGGTCGTGCCTTAGGTTTGGTAGACGATGCTGCCTTGCCTTTTTCACCAAGACGTCGAACATTATTGGTACGTCTATTTCATCGAGATGTTCATCCCCGATTATCGGACTCATTGCTTCCCAAAATCCCGGCAAGTTTTGTATCTGCTTTGTGTCTATTTTGAGAGTGTAGAATACCGATGTGTCAGAAGAAGAATACCTGTCGCGTGGTGGTGCCAACGCGCTAAAAGCGTGAAGAGTTCCATTGACTTCGTTTGATTCAGGCACTGGCGTTGTGGCTATCGCCGATATGCCGACCTTCGCCATATCTTGTACAGCGTTTATGACCATGGGTTCGGAAACCTGCATTAGGTCCGCAACTTCTTTGCTTGTTGCCCTGCCGTAGTACGCATAAAGTGACATAACTACACCAATCTGCGTTGGTGTAAACGCTGTTTCGTGTGATTTCGTTGGCGCTCTCGACATAAACTCACAGGAATCCGTCAGTCTTTCGGGTATTTATAGCTTTCTCGATGGTGATGCGACAATGCAGAGCCTTTTATACATTGCAAATAAAGGCACATTATGGCGTTAGCAGAAAGGAGTCCTTCTATAGTAAATACACTGAGCCTGCCGACTGCTTACAATGTATGCAACCAAACCCTCAGAGAGGTTTGCAAGGCCGATGGCTTCAGCGTGGCTCACGTCAGAATGGAGCAAGGAGCGACCTCTTTGCTGCATGTCCACAAAGCTTTCTCTGAAATATACTACATACTCAGAGGAAAGGGCGTGCTCTACGCCGGCCCGAACGCATACCACGTATCAGAAGGATCTTATCTTGTCATTCCTCCAAAGACCCCGCACATGCTCGAGAACACAGGATGGAATGCGCTGAGCCATCTAGTCATAGCGGCGCCGCCTTTCAATGCTCAAGACGTAATGCTTCTGGAAGAAAAGAATTATGCAAGGCCAGCGCCGACTGAATTGCTGAGAAGAAACAACAAGATTGTAGCGCTGGATGGGGCTACAGTTACAGAATTGCTCACAGAGCAGGAGCAGCAGCTTACAAAAGTGAGTCTGGCGATCGGAGAGCTTGAAGCCCAGAGGAAGGCGCACCCGCATATTCACAACGAAGCAGAAGAGGTCTATTATCTGCTCGACGGAATCGGCACAGTGACAGTTGGAGAAACCACCGGCACAGTTGGTGAAGATCATCTTGTTTATGTGCCAAGACACAGCAGGCACGCTTTGGAGAACAGGGGAACAGTGTTGAGGTTGCAAGCTCTCTGCATTTCTTCTCCTCCTTATAACGACAGAGATTTTGTGCCGGGATAATAATTAACCGGTGACGTCGACTTCCTTGATTATTCCCGGTCTGCGGGCGCCAGCCAAGTTTATCACTCCAGACAGCACTAGCGCAACTACGAGGTTTATCGCCAGTGATATTATCCCTATGTAGATAGGGCCGAGAGGGGTTGCAAACGAAGATGCCTTCAGCGCGGCGAAGTTGTTCGCCTCCAATGTTAGCCATATTCCTGCCGCTTCTCCTGCAAACCAGCCAAGAATCAGCGCCTTCCAGTCAAGCTTATGCGTGAATAGGCCAAGGAACACTGCTGGAAGTATCTGCAATATGATTATGCCGCCGAGAAGCTGCAGCTGTATTGCATATGTGAGCGGTGCTATGAACACGAAGCCGAGAGCGATGAACTTCAATGCGGCGGAAAACCACTGCGCGAGACGCGTCTCGTTTTTCTCTGTCATCTTCGGCTTGAATTCCTTGACGACATTTCTTGCAAGCAGGTTTGCACCTGCGATTGCCATCAGCGCAGCTGGCACCATGCCTCCTACGAATATCCCAAGCAGGCAGATTCCGGCTAGCCAGCCAGGAAGCATTGTGACGATCATTGCTGGAACTGTCAGAAGGCCGTTTCCTGTCGCCTTGACTATGGAAAGCGCTCCAGGCACGGCATAGACCATTATTCCAAACAGTGCGAGCGCTGCAAGTCCTACAGAGTATATCGGAAGGACAGACAGGCTTCTTCTTAGCGTCTTCACGCTGTTTGAGGAGAGGCTTCCGTTTATTATGTGCGGGTAAAGATACAGGGCCAGAGCGCTGCCTAGGAACAATGTGAAGAATGACGACACGATGTTCTGCGGTAGCGTTGAATACGGCAGTGCGGCTGCGGCGCCTTTCGCCGTCGTTATTGCGTTGAAAGCGTTGGTGAATCCGCCGAAGTACATTATGCCTGCGATTATTACGACAATCACAGTAAGGAATATCAGAATGTCCTTGAACACAGAGCCGAGAGTGACGCCCCTAAGCCCGCTTGTGAATGTAAATGCTGCAAGTATGATGAATGCAACGACAAGCGCAACTTCTGATATCAAAGTCGAGTTGGCGACGCCATACAGCATAGTTACCAGCACTGCCTGCATGCCTGCTATCTGGAGTGCTATGTATGGAAGAAGCGAGACAACGCCGGTTATCGCCACTATAATAGAAAGCGCTTTGCTGTTGAAACGCGCCTTGACAAAGTCTGAAGCGGTCACGAAGTTAAACTTCTTTGCAATCCTCCAAAGCCTCGGCATTGTCAGCAGCGCGATGGCGAATGTTATCGCTACGTATGGCACTGCAAAGAATGCGGTTGAACCGCTGGCATAAGCCAATGATGGAACGGCCACAAAGGTGTAAGCCGTAAACACGTCGGCGCCGATTAGGAACCAGCTAAGATATGGGCCGAGCCTCCTTCCGGCAAGTCCCCACTCGTAAAGCTTGTTGAGGTTGCCCTTTCTGAATCTGCCGCCGTAAAAGCCAAGCAGCGAGAATATTATGAACAGAATGATGAAAATTGCAATTCCAAATATGTCTAGCAGCATGGTATCACTTCGTGTCGATAAGATAAGCAGCTATCAGGAACAGGATGGCCGAGACTGGCAGCATTAACATCTGGAACCAGTAGAAGAACGGAAGCCCTCCCCATTGCGGGTTTACCACATTGTAGAACGGCACGTCGAAGTATACTGCAAAAGGTATCAACAACAGTATAGCTGCAACTATTGTCTTCGTTCGAACCATACAATCGTTGTTTTATAACTAAAAAGAAAGTTATAAAAGGTTTTGCAAGGGGAGAAGCACAAGGGTTTGCGCTACGTCTCGGAATAAAAAGAGGATAAGCATAAATACCGAACCGGGCTAATCGCTTCTGTGAGTCTATGGCGGCAAGCACACTGAGAACAGCTGATTATCTTAATGCGCGTGGAGATCTTAGAATAAGGACAGCGATCGTAAGCGTGGCAAGAAAGGAGGGGCTTGTAACCGAGTACGATCATGAGAAAGAGATGGTAGTTCCAGGCATCGCAACCGTCATGAGACTGTGCGGCGTGAACATGCTCTCGACAGGAGGCACTTATAAAAAACTGGAAGAGCTGGGCGGAGGAACTGATTTAGTACAAATTTCGGAATTTGCGAAGCCTGCGAAGGCTGTTGCGTTGCTCAGAAAGCTCGGAGCAGGAGAAGCAGAGATTGCTGATGTGTTGGCCACGGAAGAGATACTCGATGGAAGAGTTAAGACGCTCCAGCTGCCGGTTTACGCAGGTCTGCTTGCCGATAAAACAAATCCGAAGCATATGGAGACGCTTGCAAGGCTCGGAATAGCCCCGATTGACGTCGTTATCTGCAACCTTTACAGGTTCTTGGAAAGACAGAGCATAGAGGAGATAGACGTCGGAGGAGTCACGCTTCTCAGGGCAGCGGCAAAGAACTACATGAACGTCCTGCCGGTGCCATCTGTAGAGGATTACCAGGCCGTGATTAAAGAGCTCAACACCGGAAAACAGGTCAGCTTAGCGCTTAGAGAGAGGCTCGCGGCGAAGACTTTCAGGCTTACTTCTGCATACGACCAAGCAATAGGCGAATGGATTGCTGAAAAAGTGAGGATTAGATTAGAAAAGCCTGTGACTGTTATGATTCAGAACATGCAGATAACCGGCCACCCGTAAGTCGATACTGTAGATTTCGACGATTGCTGTTCTTTTTGAAAGGCATAAATATTAGTATTTCAGCGGTATATACTATGTTGTCTTTACAGCAGGCGCTGCAGAATCCTTCAGATGCAGTAGCCAATTTTAAGAATGCGGATCAGCAGCGGACTAGATTTTATTTGAGGGTAGTAGCGCCAGCAGAGAAGTGGCTGAGAGGGCGGCTTACCGACGGTGCAAAGAAAATAACTCCCGAGGACAGGCAGACATTTATCAGAGAGATGCAAAGAGTTTGTGCTCCTGCCGGCGACAGATTAAGAGCTTGGAACTACGTCTACCAGAGTGAAACCGATGAAAGCATTTCCGCCTTGGCTAAAAGCATTGACGACCTGGTAACTATTGGAAGAAGATTTGGAATCGAATTTCAGTATTGGGCAGAAGGACATCGAATAAGCAGGGAATTAGATACGGCGTTACGGTTTAAGTTGGGTGCTACACATGGAGTAGACGACGAGGTTAGGTCCGTTAAAGCGTTGCTTAATAATTATCAATTCCAAAAAGCGGTTGATTTGTTCAATTCGCAGTATATGCGCAGCATCTTGTCTGATGCTTCTGGAGTTCTTTCCGAAGCTGGAGTTAGGCTTGAAAAGGAGTTTAGATTTGATGTGCGGGCTGCTTATGACAAGTTAATTACAACAATAGTTAATAGTGGGACGTCGAGAAAGTATTCACATTCGAGCGAGCTTGTTCCGTTGATAGCTTTGTGCGAAAAGGCAGAGGAGGGGGAAAGGCTATTTAGATTCCCAAATGGAGCATATCTGATAAAGGAGGTGAGTGGCCACAAGGCTTTTCTGAAGAAAGAGCATGCGCGACTGCTTCAAGAAGAACACTGCAAAGAGCTGGAAGAACACCGTAGAGAAATGGAATGGCAAGCCCAGCGTAGAAGAGACGAAGAACATGATGCGCTTATAGCCGAAGCCGACGCCCAAGCCGCTATGGTGAGAAGTGTACGGGAGCACAGGGAGATGGGATTTTGGAAGCGAATGAATTGTATATGTTCCAATTGTGAGTACAGACGCAAACAGTATGACGCTGGTGCAGAACAAAGAATGCGTGACAGTCAGCGTAAGTTCCAGGCAGACAAGTACGCTAATAATTGGATAGGAACGACAGGGTAGGCACAGTATTCACTCCATGAACTGCTGTGGCTTCGGAGGTTCTTCTGGCTGGCCCTTTCTCTTTCTTATTTCTCGAACTATCTTGTTCTGAAGTTCTGTCGGCAGCTTTTCGTAGCCAGCGAACTCTTGGTACCATATCGCTCGTCCCTGTGTCGCTCCTCTTATGTCGTTTGAGAAGCTCTTGATGACCTCTGAGACCGGCATCTTTGCTATGATCGTGACTTGCTCTCTGTCCTGCGTTATGCTGTTGATCACCCCCCTCTTTCCTTGCAGAAGTGTGATTATGTCCGACAGGTAATCCTGCGGTATGTTGACAGTGAAGTTCTGCTTTGGCTCAAGCATCACTACTCCAGCCGTCAGAAGAGCTGCATACATTCCATTCCTCATTGCGGGAATTATCTGTGCTGGCCCTCTGTGCACTGGGTCTTCGTGGATTGTTGCGTCGACAATGCTGGCCAGGACTCCTCCTACTTTCTCTCTTGCGTAAGGTCCGTCCTTGACCGCTTCCTCGAATCCATCTATCAGAAGCTCCATGACTTCGTGCAGGTACTGGACTCCCTTTGTAGCGTCAACCAAAATGTTTCTGTTCCTTATGTCGACGACAGCCTTTGCTATCGGCCTTTCCATTCCTGCCTTGATAAGCGCCTCGACTGCGACTTGCCCCTTTGGCTTGCCCTCCTTTATCGCGCCCTGGTCTATTGCCTCGACCACAGATGCAGGCAACGGCTCGACAGTGATGTAGAACTTCGAGTGCTTGTTCGGCGACTTTCCTTCTACTGGGCCTGCCTTCTTTTCTATTGTTTCTTGGTAAACGACAATTGGTTCGCTCGATATGATTGGGACCTTGAACTCGTCCTTGAGCTTTGTCTCTATTATTTCAAGGTGGAGCTCTCCCATACCGCTGACAAGGTGCTCACCAGTATCTTGGTCTATTCGGACTTCGATGGTCGGGTCTTCCTTTGAAAGTTCCCTCAGCGCTTCGATAAGCTTTGTTGTGTCTCTGCTGTCCTTTGCCTCGATGGCTTTTGTGACTACTGGTTTTGAGTAGTGGGTAATCTGTTCGAACGGCTCGATTCTCTCTTCGCTTATTGTGTCTCCGACGTTGGCGTCCCTCAGGCCGATGAGCGCTGCGATGTTTCCTGCAGGTATGTGGTCGACAAGAACCCTCTCTGGTCCCATGAATACTCCGACCTGCTGCACTCTTTGAAGCGTGTCAGGCCTGCTCGATAGGTACATTTCTGTCCCTTTCTTTATATCTCCGGAAAATATTCTTGCGATTGCGACCTCACCGCTGTGCTGGTCGTATGTTATTCCAAATATGACTCCGTTCATCTTCGCCTTTGCGTCGACCTTCAGCATCGCTTTTCCTTCTGTGGTGTTGAGGTCGCCGTGCCAAAGGTGCGGGATTCTGTACTCCTGCGCCTGAGTCGGGTCTGGCAGGTGCTCTACTATCATCGATAGAACAGTTTCGTCGATAGGCGCGTGCTCCTGTAGCGCCTTTTCGTCTCCTGCTGCCGTGAGTTCGAATATTCTTTTGAAGCTTGTCTTGTGGGTTTCCATAGTTCGCTTCGAGATTGCCCACTTCTTCGCTGCACTTCCAAACGCAACGCTGTTTGCAGCTACGCTGACCTTCCACTTCTGTGCGAACTCGATTGGAGCATATTGCTCGATGAGCTTGTTGACGTCGTCGATCAGCTTCCCTAGCCGCTCCTGCGTCTGCTCTGGCGTAAGCCTTAATTCTGTGAGAAGCCTGTCTGTTTTGTTGACGAAAAGAACAGGCTTTGCCTTTTCCTTCATCGATTGTCGCAGCACCGTTTCCGTTTGCGGCATGATTCCCTCTACAGGGTCGACGACTAGAACCACTCCGTCTACTGCCCTCATTGATCTTGTTACGTGGCCGCCGAAGTCTACGTGGCCAGGCGTGTCGATGAGGTTAATGATGTAGTCTTGGTTGTTGTAAGTGAAACCCAATGAAATTGCTGCGCTCTTGATCGTCATTCTTCTGTCCTTTTCGATCGCTTCATAGTTTGTGTAGAGAACGTCTCCTGCTACGCTCTTAGAAATTAGTCCAGCCCTTGCGAGGAGAGAATCGGTGAGAGTTGTCTTTCCGTGGTGGACGTGCGCGATGATGGCTACGTTCCTGATCCTCTTCAGATCAGTCATAATCTTCGTGATTTCTTCCACTGCAGTCTCTTTCCTTACCATGATCAACACTTTACTTTCGTTCGCTCAGTTCTTCCGCCGACAATTCGGCAGATGCTGTAATCCAGCTGTAGCATGAAACTACTATCATTACTATGATGACGCCCATCAGGCCGAAGCCCAATGACCAGTTATTCTGTGACAGCACTATTCCGTCCCAGATGCCCAATGGGAAGATCAATCCTTCCAGAACCGGCGCCAGAAACTTTGATTTCATTATGCCACGTCTGTGGGCCTTCGGGTGAAGCACATAACGTTTCTTCATGCTCCCACTTACTTGGCGCTTCTTGCCATTCTTTCTATTTCGTTCTTCCTCTTAATCGCATAGCTGTTGACATCGTTCCTCGCCGCAAGCACAAGCTCGTTGGCCAGCGTGTCAACTAGATTCTTCTTTGAGTTGAATGAACCAAGAATTGTTGCCATGCTGATGTTCCTCAGCGCGACATCAAGCCTTCTGCTTGCGCTTATGTCGACAGGGACGTTCGAGATTATTCCTCCGTATCTGACCCTTGTTGTGTCTTCGATAGGAGCTGCGTTCTCAAGCGCCATGATAAATATTTGAATAGGATTCTTTCCTGAGTCTTTGTTGATCTTGTCGAAGGCCTTCTCTATCACTCTCATCACCGTGAGCTTCTTGCCCTGAAGCCTTCCTTTTGTTCTGACAACCTTTCCCGATATCTTTCCTCCGGTTCCTCCGCGCATCATGTCGTTGGCAAGTCTCTCCACTATGTTGATGCCTGCCTTGCTGAACTTCTTTTTGCTGTTTCTCCTGAATGTGCTCGGATAAATTAGTGGCCGTAGGTTAACGTAATTTCTAAGGCTTGGGTCGCGAATCTCTACTTCATAGCTGTATTTGTTGAAAAGGCGTATTGTATCTAATGGCATAGATGGAGCAGCGCCTGCCGCTGGAGGAGTCGGAGCCTTTCTCGGTGCCCTCTTTCGCGCCGGTTTGCCGTCGGAAGGCTGTGCCGCCGGCTGCTGCTCGAGAACGTCTGTCTCTTTCTTCTCGACCATAGCTTCAGCTTGCTGCTCTGCCATAAAAATTACCTCTTCGGCTTTTCTCTCTTTCCTCGCCTTATCATTTCAATATCAGTTCCGTTGACTGCAATAACTTTGTATTTCATTCCTGGGATGCATCCCATCTGCCCTCTCTGTGATCCACCCAGTCCCGCGAGCGTGACTTCATCGTGTTCATCGATGAAGTTGACTGTTCCGTCGCCAGGGCAGAATGCTCCGACGACCTTGTGGTTCTTGATGAGCTGAACTCGCACGCACTTTATCATTCCCGAGTGCGGTTGTTTCTGCTCGACAGCGAACTTCTGGAGGACAAGGCCCTTTGCTGCTGGCACAGTCCCCATCGAGTCGTACTTCTGCTTGAGCCTGAACAACCTTCTTACGTATGGCTTCTTCAGCATACGCTGGTGTTTTCTCTGCTTGAGAAGTTTTCTTGCTGCAAATTCTCCGTTCGGCAAAATATCACATTAAGCTTCTTCCAGTATTTTTGAGTGCCCCTCTTCTATTATCGACAAAACAGATACGGAATAGGGTTTCCCGCATATCGCGCCAAGCTGCATCGTGTCCCCTTCGTAAAGTATGATTTTGACATTGGCGACCTTTGATATGTGCTGCACGTCCTGAAGTATTTCCTTTTTGTTCTTAGATGCTGCGACAACAAGCTTGGCCTTGTTCCCCCTTATAGACGAGAGGACTTCGTTCACGCCAAGGGCTACCTTTCCGCTGTCGACAGCTAATCGTATGTTGGTTGATAAATCTGTCATCAAATCAGATGCTGAAATTTGGCTCGAAAAAGCATAGAAAACGTGCGCTTTATCGAGAGATTTACGAATTATTTCTATTAGTAAAGTATATATAGCTATTTGCGGGGGTGTATTAGTGGCTTTTCGCTGTGATTCGGCGCTCTGTGCATACTGCGAAGAACTATAATATTTGATTTTCATATTTCACAGTTTCACATGCGCAATCTCTCTATGATGTTTGCACTCGCCTCACTCTTATTTCTTGTTGGGAGCGCGTCCGCAACATTGACTGTAAGCCCAAGCCCCCCGACGGTGCAGGCATACGCCGGCGCACTGACGACTGTCAGCGTTGATTCGCAGATAAGCAACGGAGTAACTCCATATTATGTGAGCGTCCAGTTTGTAGCGCCGACATCTGCAAGCATAACAGATGCGTACGCCCAAAATCCCACTTCTGGCACATGGCAGCTCACAAACTGCAACAGCTCCTGCTACCTCTACAACAGCAACTACTACGGCAGCGGAAGGGGTTGGATTCCGACCTCTTATGCGGGTGCGTACATTTATGTGAAAGCGCTCAGCTACAAAACCCTAGAGATCGAGGAGCAGACAGCCAGCGGTGCATTTTACGACAACCTGACGGTATCTAGCGGAGAAGTATTTGGAACATGGCAGTTCAAGTTCATAGTCTTGGACAGCGCATCGAACGCGATAGGGACTCAGTACGCTACGGTGACCGTACAAGAGAACCAACCATTGACAATAAGCCCAGCCCCTCCGATGGTTAACGCGTATAGCAACCCGACCGCGTGGGGAATTGGATCGTATGTAACTGGCGGAGTGCCTCCATATGGAGCGTCTGCAGATTTCATTGCTCCGACCTCTACTGGCATAACTGACATATCAACTCAAGGCACAGCTACAGGAGTAACGCAGCTCACAAACTGCAACGGCGTCAACGGCTGCCTTCTGCAAAACGATTATTACAACGGCGGCCGCGGATGGCCGCCTGCTTACAGCACAAATACCGTGTACCTGTATGTAAAGCCTTTGAGCGCTACAGCCTTAGAAGTCGAAGAACAGACAGGCAAGGGGCCATTTTTTGACAACCTGACGGTGTCGAGCGGAACGATATATGGAACGTGGAAGTTCCAGCTACTGACTCTCGACAATGCAACATACACTGCGGCGACAGGCTATGCACAAGTGGACATAACATCATCTTCGACTACTACGACTACAACATCGACAGGCACCACCACTGCAAGCACGACTACTATTGGACCTGCACTAAGCGCAAATCCGAACCCTCCGAGCGTGACCCCTTCTACGATAGGATTGGGTCAGTCGTCGCAAATACAGACCACGATAAGCGGCGGAGAGGGATGGCCATACTATATCACGGGCTACTTCGAATACGCCCAGTCACAGAATGGGAATGTTTATGTCTCAACGACACAAGGACAGCAGGGCACGTTGGAGACAAATTGCGCGACATCGTTCTGCCAGCTTCCCTATGAATACGCAACACCGCAGAACGGCATGGCAGCAACTACAGTAATACCGCAAACCAACAACCTGCAGGTGGAGCTCGTTGTGCCATGGAATAGCGGTACGTATTATTTCTGGCTGTCGCCTGAGCACGGTATCAACGCCTATGTCACCGGAAACTGGATCTTCAAATTCTATGCGCGAGACGCCAGTTCCGGAAACACGATGTGGACTACGCCGATCACAGTTGATTTGCAGGCTGCGCCAGTTACAACAACTTCGACAACTGCAGGAACTACTGCAAGCACCACTGCTGGCCCATCAACAAGCACAATGACGACTGCAACCACGACAGCAAGTGGCTTCACGACGACTATGTTGCAGGGCTCCACAGCATTCGGAATAAGCCCGAACCCTCCCAACATAAACACGAGCACTGTCACGCTATACAATTATTCTGTAGTCAACACGCAGTTCAACGGCGGAGTTGAACCCTACATCGGATACTACTACTTCACAAGCCCTTCGGGAGGCATGTCGTACATCAACATGAGCACAGGCATAACGATACCTTACACGAAAAGCTGCTCTGCAATGTGGAACTGCGGTCTCCCTGGAACCTTGGTCTACCCGCAGGAGAACATGTCGCTCCTGATCACGCCGATAAACTGCTCCGCTGTAGAAGTCAGTGGTAACAACTACGATGAGATACTCGTGGCGAACAATGGCGGCAGCATAAACGGCCAATGGCAGTTTGCTGCATATGGAGTCGACAATTCTACACTCAACAACACTCAGTCGCAGTCTGCATCGCTGAATGTTGATGTTCCTCCGAGCGATTGCGCGACCGGCTCAACATCTGTTGTGACGACGTCGATAACTTTGTCAACCACGACAGGAAGCAGCACTATAGGCGGAGGCACCACCACTGCTGGCACGACAACAGTGGGCAGCCATAGCAGCAGTTCTCAGGGAAGCACAATAAATATCTCAGGCAATCCGTTAGGCGGCATTTTAGGAAATCCGATAGGGGGCTTCTTCACAAATGTAAGCAATGCGATCAACACAACGGTATTTGACGCAGAGGTGATTGTTGGCGCGCTTCTGGCTATAATAATCGTGATTATAATTGCAATTCTGTTGTCTGCAAGAAAGCATGGCCCGCCCAAGCAAGCAACCGCAAAAAGGGTAAGGCAGAAGAAGGCGCAGCCTGTTGCTGCTGGGAGCACACCACCCCAAGCTACACAGCCGAAGCAGGAGAAGCTCTGAACCCGAATTCTGAGATGAACACGGGTGCATCTAGAAGCTATAAATATCTCATCATTCTGACTTTTCACTATGGCAACCGGCTGGAGAAGCGCTCCGAAAGGTAATTCGAAAAACCCGATAGCTGGTGCGCTTAGAGGTCGTCCTGGGTCATTTGCCGAACCAACAAATCTAGAAGCATTCAGAACCGAGCACGCTGGCAATGTCACATATCCTTTTGCGGACATGGGCATCAGGACATTCGAGAGAGTAGTTGCCGGAGAGCTGATTCCTGACATGGAGAGAAAAGCTTACGTCAGGCAATATGAAGACGACCCGATCGACTTGGACCGGATGCCAAGAGCATTCTCTGGAAGCCAGGGTTTTATCGACTTTGTTGATGTGGAGCGCAGGGGAAAACCAGAGATTTACATTTCGCATATGGGCGTTGAGCCGCAGTTCAGAGGCACTGGAATAGGTAGGCAGTTGATGCAGGAAGTAGAGCGCGTTGCAAAACGGCGCGGTGCAAAAAGCATTTCGCTCCACGTACAAAGATCAAGGATAGAGCAGCTGTTTCCGTTCTATGAAAAGCTCGGCTTCGACATATTTGAAGAACAGCAAGGTTACTACGTCCTAAGAAAAATGCTCTGACTAATTCTGAGTCGTGAAGTTGCAGCCGGTCGGTTCTGTGAAGCTGCTGCTGAGTATAAGCTTGATGTAGCCGAGGTACGGAAGCCCTCCAATGACTTTGCCTTCCACCAGGCTCATGTTCGGCGCATAGTTGTTGTATTGTATGTCGAGGCCTGGGTTGTTGTCGCCCTTGGTCAACACATAGTAGGTCCCGCTGACATTGACGATTGCGTATGCCCTGTGAACAATGTAGCCATCTCCGTATTGGTAAAAAAGATCTTGCGGGATTGTCTGGTAGACGACTATGCTGTTGTTCTTGTCGCCGGTTATCGTTGTGTTACCTACGGTTATTGCAGTAGTCGTGGCTTCTTGCTCCGTTGTGCCGTTCTGGAACTTTATGTTTGCGATACCGCAGGTGTACTTTACCGCAAGACCATTCTCATAGCTTGGGCTTACAATCGAACCAACTCCTGGGCTTGTGCTTGCAAGCAGGCCGATGCTGTATCCAGGCTTTACTATTTGTGAAACATAGGTTGTGCCGCTGCCTTTCGCGTAAGCAACGCATTGAAGACCTTCAGGATATGCAGACGTGAATGATTTGTTCCACGTTGTGCTATTCACGTTAACAATTGGCGCTTTGATTGTGTTCTGGTTTGCGCCTTGAATCAGTATCAGATCTCCGCGGTTGAGAACAGGAAGCATGCTGCAGCTCGGCACCACATCAAGAGGTGACGGGGTGTTGAGGAAGAATCTGAGACCGAACCATATCAACAGGACTACGAGTATTGCGCCGGCTATTTCCAGAAGGTTTTTCGCGTAGCCCTCCTCGCTGACTCCGTTGACCAGCTCGATAAAAAGCACGAATATTATCACGAACACGATGGCTGCGCCGAGCGTGGTCGCGGCTGCGGGGCTCCTTTGAAGGGATATGTACAGCACGAACAGAACTACAAGAAGTATGTAGAACGGCGTCGGGTTTATTCCTTTGAGGAAATCGAGCTTCGTTGCTTTCTTTGGCGTGGTGGCACGCTTCTGGCTAGGCATTGTGATGAAGATGCGAAGAAGAACTTATTTAACCCTTCTATGTGCTGCGCTTTTGCATTCACTGCTTGTTTGTCAGCTGTACTCCGACTACCTGCGACTCGCCTGCTTTGTTGACGACGCCGAGAGCGGTGTCCGCAGCAGCGATCAAGGAATCGTTGTGGCTGACGACTATGAACTGCGACTTTGCGCTTAGCTCTTTTATGAGCGTAGAAAGCTTCTTCGAGTTCTCCTTGTCTAGAGCGATGTCGATTTCGTCGAAGAAGTAGAACGACATCGGCTTCCTCATCTGGATTGCGAATATCAGCATGAGCATGATCAGCGACTTCTGCCCTCCAGAAAGAAGATCGGAGTTGTGCTTCTTCTTGCCGAGCGTGACATCTACCATTAGCCCGGAGTTGAACGGATCCTTTGGATTCTGCAGATATAGGTACGTTTCTCCGTCGAAAATGTAGCTGTAGAGCTTCTTGAAGTTGTCGTTGACAGTGTTGAGCGTGTCCATGAATACGTTCATCTTCTTTGTTTCGATCTCTTCGATCATTGACATTATTGCGGCTTTCTCGCTTTCGAGCGTGTCGAGTTTCTGCTGTGCCTCTGCCACGTCCTTGCTCTTCGCCTCGAACATCTCAGGAGCCTTCATATTGACAGCACCAAGCCTCTCGATCTCGTTCTTCGCTATGATGAGCTCCTTTTCCAGGTCCTCGATTTTCGCCTTGCCCTGCAGAGTCTCCATCTTTGGATACTGCATAAGCTCTGCCTTTATGTCGTTGAGCCTTGTTTGGAACTGAGTCTTCTTGCCCTCGCTTTCCATCGAGTCCCTGTTTAGCCTTTCTCGCTCTGCCTGCGCCGTTCCTTTCTCGAAGCCGAGCTTGGAAAGCTTCTCGTCAAGCTGTTGTATCTCTTTCATTACCGATGAAGTCTTCTTGTCATGGCTCTGCATTGTCTCTTCGAGCTCAGCTTTCTGCTTTGTAAGGTTCTCTATGTCGGCTTCTATCTGTGAAATCTTGTTTTTGCTGTTTGAAACCGTTTCAGTATCGACCTTGCTCTCTGTCTTTAGCTCTTCCATCCTCACCTTTAGAAGATCGTTCTCTTTTGTGAACGATGCGATGTCGATCTTCAGGCGTTCGACAGCGTCTCTGAGCGACTTGAGCTTTGCGGCTTCTTCTTTGCTCTTTCCCTTTCCTCTTCCGGCGACGATCTTGTCAAGCGTTTCTCTGATCTTTGTGTTCTCGCCCTTGATTTTCGTAAGCTCCTCTTCTGCCTCTTTCTTCTGTGCCTTCAATTTCTCGATCTTCGTGTGCAGGTCTGCATGTTTTGTCTCGTTGGCCTTTATCTTTGTGTTGAGTACTTCCGCTTCTCTGTTTATCTCGTTCTCGTTGTTGAGCATGTCCTTTACTACTGTTTCATTGCTCATGATGTCGGCTTCGTGGCCAACTATGCGCTTCCTCAAAGTGTCAAGAGTCGTATTAAGTTCGGACTGCTTCTTCAGAAGTTCCTGTCTTTGCGCCTCGATGGTCTTTATTCTTGCCTCGACTACTGCTGGAGACGCCGATGCCCTGATCGTGCCTCCGGTTACTATTCCAGACGGCTCGGCTATGTCGCCTTCCAGGGTTACAAACCTGTATGTTCCGAGGCCAAGCTTCTGTGCATCCTTTATGCTGTCAACTATGTAGGTATTGGAAAATATGTATTCGAAAGCCTTGGCGTATTTGCCGTCGAACTTTATGTGGTCGATAAGCGGATTCAGGTTCTTTGGAGACTTTCCTGCCTTTACATTTATCTCTTCTAGCGGAATGAACGATGCCCTACCTAGTTTCTGCGACTTCAAAACTTTTATTGCGTCGTCTGCAATCGATATGGAGTCTACAACAAGGTAGTTCAGCCTGTTTCCAGCTGCTGCCTGCACCGCGAGTGCGTACTTGTCGTCATAGTTGCAAAGTTCCTGCGCTCTCCCGTGGAAGCCGCCCTTTATGTGCTTCTTTATCGCATCTGCGCTTCTGTCGCCTTCCCTTCCAAGCTGGGCGAGCAGCTCCCTCTGGTTTACGTGCTCTACATATAACGCATCAATCTGTGTTTTTATCTCTTCGAGCGCTTTTGTCTCCTTTACCAACGCTGTCTGGAGTTCGTTTTTGCTGTGTTGATGTGATGAAAGCGATTCCTGGCTTAGTTTAATCTTTTCTAGAAGCACTGTTCTCTTTGTTGCCAAATCGGCAAGCTGCTTTTGCTGATCGGCCGTGATTTTCCTTGTGCTGTCCTGCTCTGTGATGTGCTGCGAAAGATCTGCAGACAGCTCTATGAACTCGGACTCGAACTTCTCTATCTTTCTGTAGTTCTCTTCGTACTTTGACGACAATCCCTGGCCTTCGTTGCTCGATTCCTCTTCTGTTTCCGGAAGGTCCTTCGCCTTTACTTCGAGTTCGAACTTCAGTTTCTTCAACTGTTCGTTGTTCTCCTTCTCTTTTGCCTTTGCCTTCTTCAGCTCCGATTCAAGAGTGTCTAAGTGTGCCTTCAGCGACTTTATGTTCTCGTTGAGAGCTGCGAGCTGTGTGTTGCCGACAGCGATGTTTTTGTTTACCTCTTCGAGAATTCTGTTCTTCGCCCCGAGCTCTGCGGATCTTGCGCTTATACTCTTTGACAATCTGTCTTTCTCTGCGTTGAGCGAAGATAGAGTCGTATCTGTTTCTGATATCTTCTTTTCTACTGCCTGCTTCTGCTTCGACTTTTCGCTGAACTCCGAAGACACCTCTTCGAGCTTTGCCATTATTTCCTTTTCGCGGAGCTTTAGCAGGGTGTAGCTTGTCTGCTTTACAGCGGTTTGCAGTTCTAGATAGCGTTCTGCGTCCTTTTTCTCCTTCTCAAGTTCGCCGAGGAATCCTGATCGCTCATGAAGTATGCCTTTTGATTCATTTATCTTGCTGTCAACCTTCTCAAGTTCTTTTATTGATGTGTCCCTCTTCTCGTTGAACTCGCTGATGCCGGCCGCAGTGTCGATGAGTCCTCTTCGCTCCTTGGGATTGAGATTGAGCAGATAAGTTATCTCTCCCTGTGTCATGGTATTTGTTTCGTTGATCTCTGCGTGGTATGCGCGAAGAACCTCGAGGACTTCCTGCCTTGTGACCCTTTTGCCGTCAAGCCTGTAGCCTATCTTCTTGTCAGACCTCAGGGCGCGGGTGACTTCTATTTCCCTTTCGCCGGCAAATCTCACTTTGACATAAGCCTTCTTGAAGCCGTCATCTTTGTTGGCCTTCGTCGCGCTGTTGATGAGCTGAAGAGCAGAATGGACGCGCATTCTCTTTAGCGATGACTCTCCAAGGGCAAAAAGAAGTGAATCGCATATGTTGGACTTTCCCGAGCCGTTGGGTCCCACTATGCAATTGAAGCCCTTGTTGAATTGTATTGTCGCATTCTTGAATGATTTGAAGTTGTGTATTGCAACTTCATCGAGATATATCATCTCTGCACCGGTCGCAAAAATATAATGAAAGTACTGTATTTATGCCTTTTGTTAGTTTTTTGGTAAAAGCACGCTCGACGACTGGTGTCTTTTTAGCCCTTTTCTTGGATATGATAGCATGAATCAAGGAGTGCACAGAAAGGCCCAGAACGCGATGGAGTTCCTGATGACATACGGATGGGCTATCCTAATCATCGGTGTCGTACTCGGTGTGCTATATCAATTAGGAGTATTCGGCGGTGCGTCACATACTGCGGCGGCGTGCCTTGTGCAGAGCGGGTATACTTGCCAGCAGCCGATATTGGCAACAAACGGCTTGCTAAGCATGCAATTCGGCTCTTTCAGTCAGATAACAATTACAAGCGTAGCTTGCACTTCGACTGATATGAACCCTTCAACTTACAATTCTCTTGGAACGCCATTGACAATGCAGCCGCAGCAACTTTACAGCCTTTCAATCAGCTGTCCATTAAGCAGCAATGTTCTCGGGACTCCTTTCTACGGATATCTATGGATAACTTATAACACTCCGACGCAGAGCAGCAATCCTGCATATGTTGGACTTGTTGACCTGCAAGCGACAAAACATGGTGTAGCTCCAGGTCCTTTATCGCTCATAACATTTACATCGAACACGCAGGGTCTTGGAGTTAACACAGGAACCGGAACAGTTACAGAAGAGGCACCGCCTGGTGCTGATTATTACACGTGTCTTGGCGATAATGCAGGAAACAACAATCACATATCTACTATGTCATGGTCTGCAGACTCGCAAGATTCTATACCTATGGCTTCGGTAGGTAGGCAAAGCAGCAATGTATGTAGCTTGACGAGCAACGTGGCCTCACACCAAGTAGATACTTCGATTGCCGGGCTTACAAATACTGCAGGGTGGAGTTTAACAACCACATCAAATTCGATCAGCGCGAATGGACTAAATGATATACAGTTCACAGTGCCAGCATATACATACAACAACATTGTGTTCTTCGTGTTTAATGTAGGGCAGGGTTCTGTAACCTCTGGTTCTTGCTACACACCTACTGAAGGACTTACCGTACCTGGCGGCGTCGCTGGTTGCAGCATAATCGTAAATAATGGCGGTGGTGGCTGCAGTGCAGCGAATTTCGGATTTATGTATGAATGCCAAGACTGGCCTGCAGGAACCTATATAGTAAATACTGTAGCACAAGCAGTCTCATCGAATATAGGTCAGACCGGAACAGTGTACATATATAGCAATTGACATGACTGACTTGTCATTGGCCTTTTTCTCGTTTCATGTTATGCGGAATATGCAACGCGATGACCGATTCTACATGTGGCGCCGTCAGCACTCCGACCAGCTTGCCGTTCTTAGTCACTGCAAGAACAGTCGCGTTCTCGAACCTCATTTTGTTGACTGCTTTCGAAAGTTGGGCGTTGTGCTCGATGCTTGGGATCCCGATGCCATAAGCACTGACTTGTTTGTCCAGTATCGATCCCGGCGCTGGCCTCAATGGACTGATGTAGAGCTTCTGGACTGCGAAGAAATCGTTGCCCTTGCGATAGAGAGTGGTGTGCTGCTTTTCGCTGAGCATTATTTTGTACAGTTTTCGTAATGTTGTTGTCGGTTTTACAACAGTGAAGTTCTTTGTTGTGGCTGTGCTGACGCGCAGTTTTTCGGTGTACTTTGTTATGTACGATGCCTCTAGTTCAGACTGCGCCCCGCCGTAGACAAAAAGGACGATTACGAAGTTCCATATCAGCACAAGCGTCCAGTTCGGGCTTGAAAGCCCATATTCGGCAGTGGCGTATATCGTGCTGCCGATCAGAAAGACGATTAGAGATGCGGTGCTCACCTTAACTGCGATCTTTGTTGCCTCGAACTGGTCTTTGTTCCTTTCGAGGTAGCTTTTCAGGACTCTTCCTCCGTCGAGAGGGAATGCTGGAATGAAGTTGAATATGCCCAGGATGATATTTATCAGGAACATCAGATACGCAAAGTCGTATAATGCGCCTGTTGTATACACGGCAGCAATTCCGAAAGGTATCGCAAGCACAATGCTCATCAGCGGACCAGCAGCGGCTATTTTGAGAGAAGTCGCCGGTGGAACGTCTTCAAGGTCTATGATTGATGCTCCTCCAAACGGCAGAAGGATTATTTTTTTGACTGTTATTCCGTTCTTCTGTGCGACTACAGAGTGCGCAAGTTCGTGTACCACAACCATTGCAAACAGTATAACGATAAGAATGAACAGCGACGCCCCTCCCAGAAATGCCGAAGCGAGCAAAAGGAGCACAAATGTCCAGTGTAGCTGAAGCTCTATGCCGAATATTTTTCCTATGCCAAGAGAGAAGTCTGCCATCAACACACAATTACAATGAACATGATAGCTATTTAGTTATTGGCGGGTTATTTGGTATCATGAAAACAGGAGAGAGGGTGCGCTTCATCTATAATGAAGCTGCGGTTATCGTCAATGCAGGAAAAAAGAACTATCTTGTAATTGGTGACCTGCACATCGGAGCAGAGCACAAGCTGGCACACAAGGGAATACACGTCTACAACGCAGTAGATGCTATGCTGGGAAAGATAAAAGGGTTGATGGAGCAGTTCGTGCTCGCCGACATAATTATATTGGGAGACGTGAAGGACAGCATACTTTATCCCACTTCAAACGAGCAGATGGGAATCAAGAGATTCTTTGATGGACTGAAAGGCTATAGCATTACAATAATCAGAGGAAACCACGACCCACATCTTGAAGAGATAGTTGCGGTGCCGATGAAAGATGAGTTGGTGATAGATGATGTTGCGTTTATGCACGGCCATATCTGGCCTAGCGAGAAGGCCATGCGATGCGATTACATTTTTGCAGGACACAACCACATCGCGGTGTCGATACAGGACAAAGGCCGTGGTTACTACAGCCAAAAGGGATGGCTCGTCGCAACATTGAACAAGAAAGGTTCTGCGCAGAGATACCCGAAGGCGAATCCTTCGGTAAAGCTTGTCGTGCTTCCAGCATTCAACGATCTGATCCTTGGGATGCCTGCAAACGAGGCCATGGAAGACAATCTGAGCCCTCTTTTCAGGAACAAAATCTTCGACTACGGCTCTGCCAAGCTCTACGGGCTGTCGGGGCAGCCGATCGGCACGCCAAAAAGCCTGCAACAAAAGAAAATAAGAAGAAAGTGATTACTTCAAGATAGTAATCGGAATTACTCCCTTTTCGAATTCTAGCTCAGCGAGGTCGATTGGGTTGACTACAGTAGAAGGAACCTTGACGAGTGGTGGCGCTCCGTATGCGAGCTGAAGTGCTCTTGCCCCGATTATCCTTGCTTTCTCGAATTTCGTGAAGTTTAGTGCTGCCATTTTATCATCTAAATCGGATTTGGTTGGAATCTTTCCTGTACTTCCTTGATTTCTGCAGTTACCTGAGCTCTCCATTTTGCGAAATGCTCCGGAGATGTTGGATAGTTCTCGTATATCTCGTTTAGCTTCTTCATTTTCTTTACTGCGTAGACGAGGTTTGTGAATGCTCCGATGTTTGATGCTCCCTTTAGGACCATCTTGAACTTTCCGGCGAGGCTCAGCTCTGGAGTTCTTCCGTAGCAAAGGTCTTCCGCCTCTTTTGTGCTCAGGAAGTTCTTCATTCCGTAGTTGATTGTTTCGTTGTTGAGGCTTTGCAAATATGTTCTGAACACTTCCATTCCTGCCGTCTTGTTTCCATAAGCCACATTGAAGTCTAGGTTGTACTGCCACAGGTTCTTCATGCTTGCGTCTTTGTCGTGAACTACTCTTGCTGCATGCTCTCCCGCAAGTACTCCTGCGATAAGTGCTGGACCGATTCCCCCTGCGCTGATTGGGTTTGGCATGGCCATGCTGTCTCCAGCTCCGATGTAACCATCCCAAGTCAAGCATTCGAGTTGTCGTCTCACTGCAACAGACCAGTAGCCCTTTCCATTGTTGTCTCTATTGAACAATTTTGGATTCTTCAGGTTTGGAACCCATCTTACATATTCATCCATGAGGCTGTGAAGCGTGTCATTCTTGTTGAGCTTCTTGTTTCTTATCAGTAGGCTTGCCCTCTGCACCCCTATTCCGATGTTTACTCTGCCGTGTCCGCTCTTTGGAAACACCCATCCGTATCCTCCAGGCGATATTTCCTGGTTGAGGTGAATGAGGCAGTTCTTCGGATCGTAGTATCGATGGTCTTCCTTCTCCACTTCCATGTCATAAATGTATCTTCCTGTCGATTCCAGGTCTTCAACGTCGACAACTCTGTCGATGAATGGGTTTTCTGGAAGCTTTCTCCTTAGATTTGTTGCAACTCCAAGCGCGTCAACTGTGACTATTGCCCGGAATTCCTTGTGCACCATTGTCTTGTCCTTTCCGAAGACTCCGACTATATTGTTGTTTTCGATTACCGGACCTTCGACGTCAAACTGTGGAACGTAATGGGCTCCGCACTTTACTGCAAAGTCTCTCAATTTTCTTTCGAACGATGGCCTGTCAAGAACATAGCCTTCTCCGTCGAATGGAAATTTTGATTGCATGTCTGGAGAATATGCGATTACTCCATCGACCCTTACATCAAGTTCAGGGTGCGCAAACGTCAGTCCGAGGTGGTCCTTGATGAACTTGAGGTGCTGCTGAGCAACTGCGTCTCCGCAGACCCAGCCCCAGTTTGTCTTCTTTCCTGGTTCCTCTTCCTTGTTCTTGTCAAGAAGCAAGACATTGAGCCCTGCCTTTGCTGCGCCTGCTGCGGCTAGAGAACCTGCAAGCCCAGAGCCCGCTACTATGACATCGTATTTATCGTGTCCGTTATCCATTGAAGCACTCCTTTCTGCGCTGCTGAAAAATAAGCAGATATGCAGAATATGTTGTATATTTAGCCTATTTAAGACTTTTGCTAAACCTTTTATAATCCAGGCCACAAGCATTAATATGGACGAGCAGCAGCTCATACTTGAGAAGTGGAAGAACAAGATAAGGGGCATTAGCACAGAGCCTCCAATCAACTACAAGCTGATTTTCGGGGAGACGATAAAGAACCTGGCAAAGCCGAACTACTCGCTGCTCGACATAGGGACAGGAGCAGGTAAGGTGATATTCAGCAATGGCTTGCCTGGCTTATTCAAGAGCGTCTATGGCGTAGATATAAGGCCGGAGATGATAGGAATGTGCAGGGAGAGAGGAAAGGATTTTCCAAACGCGATGTTTGAGGTCGCGGATGCGACGAAAAGGACATTCTTCAAGGCGAGGCAGTTCGATGTGATAACCTCGATGTTTGCGCCGTACGATGCGGGCGAGGTCTACCGGATACTCAATGATGGTGGATATTTCGTTGTCCTGCACAATTTGAGCGGAGACCACAAGGAGATAGTGCAGCTGTTCCCGGAGATATTGCCAAGAGTCGGATTCCATGGAGGTTTTGGACGACTGAGCGACTGGAATGGCGCACTGAAGAAAGCGGGCTTCAGGGTAGTATCCAACAACACGCTCCGCTACAAGTGGGTGTTCAAGGATCAGGAGATACTGAAGCAGTTCTACGAGAAGATCTCATTCTCTAACGTGTTCGGAAACTCGGAGCACAAGCTGGAGATGCTGCAGAAGAACATCGACGGAAGCATCCCAGTGACAAGAGTCCTATGCACGACAGTGGCAAAGAAAGCGTGATAAGAAATAAATACTTATCATGAGAATGTAATTGGGGTGGAATGGCGGCCACGGTTTGGCGATCGCAGCAGCCTTACATGCACGTGAGGCATCTGGCTAGGGTGACAGAGCCGACGCTGGCTAAAACTCCCTCAGAACGCGTGGAGCTTGCAACGCGTGAAGATCTTCCCGAAGTGCACAGGTTCCTGCACAAGCACTTGTTCTCCGATTATCCGTTGATAATGCTGTGGTGGAATAGCCATGCTCACGAATTCTGCAATGGCAAGAGGCCGATATGGATAATTAGAGACGATGATGGAGAGCTTGCCGGCGTGCTTGCTGCGAGGTTCATCAACCATCATGATGCAAAGATAAGTGCGTTGCTGGTAAAGGAGGACCGTAGAGGCCACGGATTGGGAACCGCCTTGCTGGAGTCATTCGAGAGAAAGGCAAGAGAAAACGAAAATACCGAAATGCATCTCAACGTTTATGCTGATGACAAAGCTTCCGTATGGTTCTATTTTGCCAGAGGTTGGCAGGTTGTCAAGGAACACTACCATGAAGTCGAGAACCCCCACAGGAAGAGGTTCGTCATGGTAAAGAAATTGTAATGTGCAGGGAGAGAGATTTGAACTCTCGAAGGCGCTAGGCCACGGGATCTTAAGTCCCGCGCATTTTCCGTGGCTATTGCCATTCCGGGCTCTGCCATCCCTGCATGCATATGCTTTGCAGGAACAGATATAAATTAATAGTTCAGAGCCATCCACTTGTTTAGTTGGTCTAGCCTCTGCCAAAGGTCGCTCTCTTTTGTGATGTTTTCAAGCCCGGTTTCGACAATCTCCTTCAGCGCCTCGCCCTGTGCACCAGCAAGAATGCCTTTCACCCTCTGCTCGAAAAGCCTGTAGCCTCTCATGTCCTTGCCGTGCTTGAACAGAACTCCACCTTGGTGTTCTCTGTATAGGTAGTCGACATCAATTATGATGAACTGCTCTCCCTCTTTGGTGATGCAGAATTTTCTTGTGTAAGAAGTGTGCCTCGGTTCTGTTATCTTGAATTCGGCTGCCTTTGGAGCCGGCTGCTCTGCCGGTTGTTCTAATCTCGGTTTTACAGGCAGTTTTGCCTTTCTCCTCGGCAGCGTGGCCATCGACATGAAAAGACCTTATGCATACATCGAAGGCCCGGCTTCATCCACTACTCTTTTGTGGACGTCCTGGACTTCCTTGTTCCTCTTGACCAATTCTCTTATCTTCGCTTCTACTTCCTTTGCCTCTTTGTCAAGTTCGCTGACGTCGACTTTCAGATTTGCCAGCTTGTTTATGCTCTTTATCGCAAGCTCTGCGTATTTAGGATCGAGTATGTTCGGATCTACAGGGATCAGCACGTTTATGTCTGGTATGCCTTCCATTGCCGCATTCATGAGTATTAGCGCGCTGACGCCAGTCGCAACTCCTTCTCCAACCATTTTGATTCCCGATTTTGTTATTTCTTTCCTGATTTGATCTGTCGAACCGACACCAAATATCACTTCGTTGTCGATGTTGGACTGCTGCGACGGTATTCCGCTTATTGAGATGATTCTTGTTATTCCCTGCGTTTTTATGAAATCGTAGAACTTTGTCGACAGTTCATGTGTTATGTCTATAGGTATGGCGAACTCTGCAAGCACTGTTACAAGTTTGTACTTCTCGCTTGCATATATTCGCACGGGAGGCATAGGCATGTTGTTGTGTATTGCTATGAGCGGCGGAAACGAATCGCTGTCTATGCTGCCGATGTAGTCCATCTCCAGCTTCTCGACAATGTAGCTTATTGCCATCGGACCGACGAGCCCGGCTCCAGGAAATCCTTCTAAAACTGTGTAGCCCTTAAGGTTCGGCTTCTGTGCAAGCCTTATGTTTATCATTCACTCACGCAGAGATAGTTGCGATAAGAAGGTATAAAAGCGATATTGCGTTTTGCACTGCGGAACTCGTTTTTGCCGTCGGTTTGTCGATAGGTATTTAAAGATATGTTTGCATTTTACTATCGTAAAATGGTGAATTTTATGGCAGAAAGAATGACAGACGAAAAAGTAAGCCGCGAGGATGGGTATCTGTACTATCTTGGAAAGGACGGATTTGTGTGGAGGACACCAATGAAGACCAACACAAGAGGCAGAAAGGCCAAGGTCGGAAGCGAGAAGGTGCGAAGAGAAGAGGGATTCCTTTACTTCATCGACAAAGGCGGTTACGTTGCAAGAGCAAAGATGAACAGAAAGGGAAGACGCTGATTGCGCCTTTTTTTTCTTTTTTATTCTTTTTTTCTTTTTCTACTTTTATTTTTCTTCTTATCCTATGGTTTTGGACTGAGCAAAAGGAATAAATATTTGCCAGTTTAAGCCTTTGCACGTGAATTGGTGAAAGTATGGCACAGTTTTCAATGAGTAGCACAAGAGGCACAGAGATGCGCGCAGAGAGATTGCTCACCCAACTTGGGCAGCGATTCCCTCCTTTCGGAGAAGGTGAGAGGAGAGATATGCGAATTGGCGGGCAGGCTGCTACCCTGCTGGTAAGGACAGCAGAGAGCGTCATGGCGAACAAGCCAGAAGATGGTCTGCGACTGCTTGTAAGGGCTGCAAAGATCCCAGTGCAATGTGCGGAAGTAGAAGAGGCGAAGGGTCTGCTGCATGCATTCGTTGTAGACGCAGAAGAGGGAAGGATAACTGCTAACGAAAGCACACTTGCAGAAGCAAGAACTGTCTTAGAGCTTTAAACATTTTTAATTTTTATTTTGTTTCCTGCTTTTATTTTGTTTTTCTTGACAAACCCGGCGTTAAGCTCGACAACATATCGCGATGGCTTTTCTGGTCCGTAAGAAGTGAACGTTAGTCCTTTCAGCGGTGGAGCCTTTTCTACTATGTGAACGATTTTTCCGTTCTCGTCCGCCCATATTATATCGATAGGAAAGCGCATGTTTCGCATCCAGATGGGATGGTAACCATTGTTGGGAAAATCGAAAAGCATGCATTCGTCCGGTTTTAGTTTTTCTCTGAACATCAAACCGACGGTCATTTTCCTTGGGCCGTCTGCAATCAGCGCCGAAAGTTTCTTTTTGCCAACTGCGATTTTCCGTGTCTTAAATTTTACGCCTCTAGAAAGAAGCCAAAGGATGCACAAATAGTTCACTTCATAATCGAAAGACTTTGTTCTCTCATGAATTGTTGTAGATAGAACTTGCTGCCTGTCCCCTTCCCGCCTACGCTGCTGCCTTTCCATCCGACGAACGTGTGTATGCCGACTATCGCTCCGGTTGTTGCTGATGTTGGCCTGTTTATGTAGACTACTCCCGCTTGTATCGCATTTGTGAACTCCTTGATCTCTTTGCTGTTTGTGCTGTAGAGACCAGCAGTAAGTCCATAGTCTACATCGTTCGCCTGCTTTAGTGCATCTGGGAAGTCCTTGTATCCTTGGACAACAAGTATTGGAACGAAAAGTTCCCGCTTCACAAGCTCGTGGTCTGGCCTTACCTCTACTATTGTTGGCTCCACGTAGTTGCCATCCATGCCGTTGTTGACTTTGTGGCCTCCATAAAGTATCCTCCCTCCGGACTTCGCTTTCTCAACCGCTTCTTGGTACGTCTTGAGCGCATTGCTGCTTATGAGCGGACCCATGTACACTCCTTTCTCGAGGGGGTTTCCTATTTTGAAGTTTCTCGCCTTTTCTATCAGCTTGCTTATGAACTGTTCTTTTATCGAATCTTGAACATAAACTCTCGACGCTGCGCTGCACTTCTGGCCATCGAACCCGAATGCTGCGCTTGCCACTCCCGTCACCGCTTCATCTAGGTCTGCGTGTTTTGATACTATGACAGGGTTTTTCCCTCCCATTTCTACTACAAACGTTTTCTGTAGGCCGAGGTTGTATGCCTTCATTATCATTCCTGTTCCAACCACTCTTGATCCGGTGAAAGCGATTCCGGAAATGCCTTTGTTGACAACCAGTTCGTCCCCAACTTCTGATCCTGGGCCGGAGAGATAATTGAATACTCCATCTGGTATCCCTGCTTCCTTCATGTATTCGTATATCTTAAGCCCTGTCAGCATCGTCGGGCTGTCGCTTGACGACGGTTTGAACACGACCGTATTTCCAGTCAGCATCGCTGCCGAACTCATTCCAACCCCTATCGAAACGGGGAAGTTAAATGGTGCAATGATTCCGAATACTCCGCAGGGTTTGAGTGTTATGGTCACTTTTTCATTCTTGGTGGATGGCGCGCCTTGGAATCCTGCGCTCACCTTTGCTGTGCTCTGCTTCTGCGACGTTACTCTCTTGAATCCTTTGTTGACGACAAGCTCGTTTGCGTAGTAGCGCATGAAGTCTATTGCCTCGTCTACTTCCCCTACTGATTCGTATCTCGACTTTCCGTTCTCGAAACTCAGGATTGCGGAAAGCAGGAACTTATGCTTCGAGAAAACGTCTGCGGTTTTGTTGAAGTGTGATGCCCTTGTTCTAAAATCTGTTTCGCTCCATGTCGCAAATGCCTTGTGCGCCTCCTTTATCGCAAGCCTGACGTGCTCTCTTGTCGCCTTTGCAAAGCTTCCGATTATTGTTCCATCTATCGGCGACTTTTCTATCAGGTGGTCTCCGGTGTTTACGCCCTGCCCTCCGATGTAGAGCTGGTGCTTCTGTCCGAAGAGCCGCCTTGCCTCTTCGATGGCTTTGTCGAAATGCGCGTCGAACTCTGCCTCTTTGCCCTGCTCTAAATACGTCTTATATGTAAACTCGTTGTGAAACTCTCCTTTTACCATACAACCACCAAAACAAGATTGCTTAATTAGATTGATGCGCAGTTATTAAATCGCTGTGTCGCTGCGCTTTTAATCCACTATAAGCCTTCGCCGCGGTCTCCCCCAAAGCGCGATAGCCACGGATGCTCTTCTCCGGTCATTGCATGCTGCAATGCAATCGGAAGCATCGGGTGTATTTTGCCGTTGATCGGGAATCTGCTGTGTAGATTGTAGAACGCGTGTAGAATCTTGTAGTCGGGAAGCGTTGTCGCTTCTTCGCTGCGCAGCCGTGGTATGTCTGTCAGATCCATGAACATTGCTTCACTGTGGTCTGCAGAAGTCAGTATGTCGTGTTCTGTTATATTGCGTGGAAGCGTAACTACATACTGGTGCATGAATACAGGATACGGTTTCCCGTCGGCAAGCCTGCCCGCTGTCGGATACCTGGCCAGGTGTTTTATTTTTGCTATTGGCACTGCTATTCCAGTCTCTTCAAGAAGCTCTCTGTGCGCCGCAGCCTTCGGCTTCTCCCCGATTTCGAGGTGGCCCTTTGGAAGGTCCCATCTGCTAGGCTCTATGTCGTCGTTGTCCGCTCTTTTGAGTAGCAGCACGCTGTCTGCGTATCCGTGCTTGTTGTTTCCTGCCCTTAAAGGCATCACACATGCTAGCTCCTTTAGTTTCGCCTGATTCCCTATCATTATGTTCACTGGTCCGTCTTACTCATATGAAGTAATGGGGATATAGGGTTTCGCCCACCTTCGTCTATCGACTAATTTCTGCCCTTTTTGAAGGGTACTACTTCCGCTAATATGGACAGTATTTAAAGGTTCTTCTACGATAATAAATCACTATTATAACTGAGTTATAATGCTATGCTGCACGCATAGCCGGGGGTTAAATGAGTGACGAAAATCTGAAGGCTGTGCTTGAGCAGCAGAATAGCGAGTACAAGGAGCTCTACGGCTTCAGCGACAAGACCGAATACGCGCACATTACCAAGAAGGGGCTTACCGAAGGCACGATAAAGGAGATTTCTGAGATAAAGGGGGAACCGGAGTGGATGCTTGAGAAGAGGCTTACAGGCTACAAACTCTTTGTCGACAAGCCAACGCCGAAGTGGGGGCCAGATCTCAGCGATATTGATTATAATGACATTTACTACTATCTCAAGCCAGGCGGCAAGAAGACAGACGCTTGGGACAAGGTTCCAGACGACATAAAGAAGACTTTCGACAAGCTCGGCATTCCAGAGGCGGAGAGAAAGTTCTTCGCCGGAGCAGAAATACAGTACGATTCGGAAGTCGTATATGGCCACATCAAGGAGGGGCTTGAGAAACAGGGAGTGATATTTACCGATATGGACAATGCAGTGAAGAAGTACCCAGAGCTTGTTAAGAAATACTTCGGCATGATGATACCGCCGACAGACAACAAGTTCGCTGCGCTCAACACTGCAGTCTGGAGCGGAGGAAGTTTCATCTATGTTCCAAAAGGTGTGAAGGTTGCGATGCCACTGCAGGCTTACTTCAGAATCAACGCGGAGAAGGCAGGACAATTCGAAAGGACATTGATTATCGCTGATGAGGGTGCAGAGGTTACGTACATTGAAGGTTGTTTCTCCAAAGGCACTGAAATAGTTACGGAAACAGGTACAAAACCAATAGAAGAGGTGGTAGTGGGAGACAAAGTATTAACGCACTCTGGGGTCTACAGAAAGGTTTACCATACACAAGTAAGACCGCATACAGGAAAACTTTACAAGTTGAAATACTATGGAGACACGTCGACTGAAATACAGGCTACAAATGAGCACCCGTTCTTAGCAGTCAAGAAAATAGTTTCTGAATACAAAAATGACACGTGGATTCCAGAATGGATAAAGGCTGAAGATCTTAACAAAGGCGATTATCTTGCAATTCCAATCGACAGAAATACAGCAACAAAGGACGAACGAGAGTTCTTTGTCAGAGAAAGAAAAGGCGGAAAAACAATACACGGAATGAAGATTAAGACCGATGCTGACTTCTTTAGATTGATTGGATACTACCTTTCAGAAGGCAGCATGACCGGCGCAAGTGGAGATAATTATCTGACGTTCACTTTCAATAAAGACGAAAAAGAGTATGTGATGGATGTTGCTTTGCTTCTGGAAAGATACTTCGGAAAAGCACCGATAGTACAGAAAGAGTATAAGAACGGAATAAGTGTGGTGCTTTGTTCTACATTTGCTGCGAGATTGTTCAAGAACTTATTTGGGAAAGGCGCTGCAAACAAAAAGCTCCCAGAATGGGCGATGCATGAGACACAAGAGAAGCAAAAGGAACTTGTGAAGGGTTATTGGCGTGGGGATGGAAGTGTTTCGAATGAAAATTATGACTATGGCGCAAAACGCATGTTTAGGATTAACACAATATCGAAAGTTTTGGCAAAGCAGATCAGGGATATGCTACTTAGATTGGATGTTTTTGCTTCGATAAATAGACAAAAGAGAAGCGGAAATAGAAAAACTATGTATTGTGTTTATATAGGAGGAGAAAACATCCAAAAGTTTGCCAACGTGATTGAGTTTGTAGAAAAACATGTGGCGTCGAAGAATGGAATGGCGACTCTTGTTTCTGTAAAGCAGATTAAGACTACATCATCGTTTACCAAAATTGTTGGTGATTACGCCTTTGTTCCAATTAAAGTGGTCGTCTCAGAAGAAGCGGAAAACTTGCCAGTATACAACTTTAGTGTAGAGGTTGATGAAAGCTATGTTGCAGGAGGAGTAGCAGTACATAATTGCACTGCACCAATTTACATGAGCTCATCATTGCACTCTGCAGTTGTAGAACTGATTGCAATGAAAGATGCGCACATACGATATGTAACTATACAGAACTGGTCAAAAAACGTTTACAATCTCGTTACACAAAGAGCTTTCGCTTACGAAAATGCGCGAGTCGAATGGATCGACGGCAATATTGGAAGCAGAGTCAACATGAAGTATCCTTCAGTTTATCTAAAGGGTGCAGGAGCGAGTGGAGAGGTTCTTTCTATCGCAGTTGCAGGAGAAGGACAGATACAAGACTCTGGTGGAAAGATCTACCACCTCGCGCCAAACACTTCATCTAAGATAATATCAAAGAGCGTGTCAAAAGGTTCAGGAGTTGCATCGTACAGGGGACTTCTTTACATATCGAAAGACGCATCTGACGCAAAAAGCACAGTAAAATGCGATGCCCTCCTTTTGGACGAGCACGCGAAGACTAACACTTATCCGTACATGCAGGTTTACAGAGAAGATGCAAACATAACGCACGAAGCGACAGTTGGAAAGATAGGCGAGGAGCAGCTTTTCTATCTGATGTCGAGAGGAATGAACGAAGATGACGCAATCGCAACAATTGTTCTCGGCTTTATAGAAGACCTCGCGAAGGTGCTACCTCTCGAATACTCGATCGAATTAAAGAGACTTATCAAGCTAGACACATCGAACTCTGTCGGTTAATACAACTGATCGTATGACTTATTACAAATCCTTCAATGCTGAGGCACTCGAGCTCTCTAGGAGCCTGCCGGAGGAGCAGAGCGAGCTCTACAAGAGGCATTTTGTCCCTCTTCCGTTGGAAAAGTTTGAAGAGGCTATGAAAAATGTGAGCCTTGATGAAGACGAACCTGAGATTCTGAAAGGAATTGCGCAGGAGCTGTTCGACAAACTGAAGATAAAGTTTGATCTTATTGTCGGTGCAACATCGCACATAGACAACAGGCACAGCAAAGATCTCAGAGTCGTCAACATATCAGAAATTCCAGAAGAAAGGTTTGATCGCAAGATGTACAAAAGCGCTGACGACAAACTTGTTGCATTTATACATGCACATACAAAGAAGATAATCTTCGTAGAAATTCCGGATTCGAAGACCGCTGAACTCAGCGTGCTATTTGTGAATAGCAGTAGGCCGTTTACCACACAGGTGTTCGTCGATGTTGGAAGAAGCGCGTCGCTGAACCTGTTCGAGTGGTACGCATCATGCACAAAAGAGAAGTCGCTCCTTGGCGCACTTCATGAAGTATCGTTGGGCCCGTACGCAAAATCTGAAATAAACGTGGTACACAACGAAGACAAAAACACTTACATAGTCGGATTCACAAAGGGTAAAGTCGAAGAAAAAGGAACACTTAGAATGAATTACGCCTACAACGGCGGAGCGAGCACACGCGTCAAGAACGAGATAAGCGCTTCTGGATACGGTGCCGACAACCGTGTCGTTGAATTGGTAATGGGATCTGGAGAACAGAAGTTCGACATAAGCACAGTCATAGCAAACCTTGCGCAGGATACAGTTTCTGATTTGGAATCGAAGGCCGCACTTGCAGACAGTACGTTCTGTGTGTTGAAAGGCTTCGCCAATGTCGGAGAATCTGCAAAGGGTTCTCGTTCGTTTGTCAACGAGCGCGGAATACTCCTAAGCAAAAAGGCGTATCTCAGCTCGATACCAGGCATGTCGATCAACAATGCTGACGTTAGGGCAACACACTCTTCGGCTACTGCTCCCGTAGATGCAGACTCGCTCTTCTATTTGATGTCGAGAGGAGCGGACAGCGCAGTTGCAACCAGGCTTATTGTAGCCGGATTCTTCGCCAACAGCGTTTCGAAGATAAGGAGCCCGATAATGAAGCTTGCAGTCTCCTCGCTCATGCACGAAAAGATAAACAACAAGAAGTTTGGTGAAACCCCGATGATGGACTTGAGCAGTGTATGGGCAGAGCAAACGGCTGCGCAGGACATGTTCGAGGGACATTATAAATATCGCACTCAGAAATAGATAATGCTGGTGACTTTATGCGAACAGAATATGAAAACATGGTTAAGGAGTTCCTGCCTGCACTCAGGGCAAGCGCAGCAAAGATGATGGCGAACGAGTACCATATGACTCAGTTGAAAATCGCAGAGTCGCTAAAAACCACGCAAGCTGCTGTCAGCAAATACCTAAGCGGACAGTATTCAGGAAGAGTAAAAAGCGTGGAAGACAGTTTTGACAAGAAAGAGGTAGGGGAATTTGTAAGGCAGGTGCTTTCCGGCAATAACTTCGATGCACAGAAGATGGTTTGCAGGATGTGCTCGCGCAACCTCAGCTTTAGATGCGGACTTATGATAAAGTAATACTTCAGTGATACAATGGAAATAGAGATAAAGGACCTTTATGTGGCGCTTCCGGACGGAAAGGAGATAGTCAAAGGAGTAAATCTAAAGATAAAGAACAATGAGTTCCACGTAATCATGGGGCCAAACGGCTCTGGAAAGACGACGCTGGCAAAGGTGATAATGGGGTATCCTTCGCTCAAGATACTTAAGGGCGACATACTCGTCGATGGCAAGAGCATAAAAGAGCTTAAGCCTGACGAAAGAGCGAAGCTTGGCTTGTTCCTGCAGTTCCAGAATCCTGTAGAGATAGAAGGTGTTGGCTTTGTCAACTTCTTGAGAGCTGCAAAGGAGGCTAACACCGGCAGCACAACAGACATAAAGCAATTCATGGGAGAGATTCGCGCTTACACAGACAAACTTGCGATAACAAATGGTATAATCGGAAGATCGCTCAACCATGGATTCTCTGGTGGAGAGAAGAAGAAGGCAGAAGTGCTGCAGATGGCGGTGCTCAAGCCGAAGCTGGCGATACTGGATGAACCTGATTCTGGCCTAGACATAGACGCGATAAAGGTTGTGGCTCAGAACATCAATGAGATATCTGAGGCGCAGAAGACTGGCCTCCTCGTCATAACCCACTACAGCAGAATCCTTTCTTACATGAAGCCACAGTTCGTACACGTTATGGCAAACGGAAAGATAGTGGCAGAGGGAGGTGGCGAACTTATTGCGCAGTTGGAGAAAGACGGCTACGAATCTGTTATCAGTGAGGGAGAGCAGAAAAGGGGTAAGAAGAAATGAGCCTCGATGTTGAGAAAATAAGGAAGGACTTCCCGATTCTGAAGATAAAAATCGATGGCAAGCCTTTGATATATCTGGACAGCGCAGCCACTTCGCAGAAACCGAAGAAGGTAATAAACGCGATTTCGAAGTACTACAAGACTTACAACGCGAATATCCATCGTGGCGTCTACCAAATTGCGGAGAAAGCTACGTTCGAATATGAAAAATCGAAGAAGAAGGTCGCTTCTTTCATCAATGCAGATTCTATAGAAGAAATAGTCTACACAAGAAACACAACAGAGTCGATAAATCTTGTTGCAAGAACATGGGCAGAGCAGAACATCGGAAAGGGAGATAGGATACTCATAACAGAAATGGAGCACCACAGCAACATTGTTCCGTGGATCGACTTGGTCAAAAGGAAGGGTGCGATTCTCGATTATATAAAGCTAAATCAGAACCACGACGAACTTGATGGCAACAGCGTCAAGGAGCAGATGGAAAAGCGGCCAAAACTTGTTGCGATTACACACGCTTCGAACGTGCTTGGCACAATCGTTGATGTGAAGTCGATGGCAAAGACTGCTCATGAGAACGGAGCTAGAATACTGATAGACGGTGCGCAGTCAGTGCCGCACATGCCAGTAGACGTACGTGAAATAGATGCAGACTTTTACGCTTTCTCAGGCCACAAGATGCTCGGACCGACAGGAATCGGTGTCCTTTATGCGAAGAAGGAGCTTCTCGATTACATGCCGCCGATGTTCGGTGGTGGCGATATGATAAAAACCGTGGAGCGGTTCTCATACACACCGAACGATCTTCCTTGGAAGTTCGAGGCAGGTACAGCAAACATAGAAGGCGGGATTGCACTCGGGGTTGCGGTGGATTATCTGAAGAAGATTGGTATGAAAAACGTCCGTGATCACGAAAAGCGGCTGACAAATTATGCACTTGAGAAACTTTCATCTGTAAAGCACGTAAAGGTGTACGGCTTGCCGGTGAACAGGCTCGATGAACGCGGAGGTGTAGTCGCTTTCTCGATCGATGATATACATCCGCACGATGTTGCTTCGATATTTGACACGGAAGGTGTTGCAATACGTGCAGGACACCACTGCGCGATGCCGCTAGTAGTTGAGGTTCTGAAACAGCCGGCCCTCTCGAGGATGAGCTTCTACATCTACAACAATGAAGAAGATGTTGATAAGGCAATCGCTGCGATAGAGAAGGTGAAGAACACCTTTAAAATAAACAAAACTGAGGTGCTTGCTTGAGCATGGAACTTTATGCTGAGGAAATAGTTGCGCATTATGAGCATCCGCACAACAAAGGTGTGATAGCAAATGCAAGCGCAAGCCACCACGGCTACAATCCATTGTGCGGTGACGACATTACCATTTATCTCGAGATAGAAGACGGAAAAGTCGCCGACGCGAAGTTCGATGGAGTGGGATGTGCGATAAGCATAGGCACGGCGTCTATGCTTACTGACCATCTGAAGGGCAAGACACTTGCAGAAATAAACAAGATGGGAATTCCTACAATCACTGATCTTCTCGGAATAGATCCCGGTCCCGTCAGGCTGAAGTGTGCAACTCTTTCTCTAAAAGCCGCACAGAGCGCCCTTAAGGGCTACCGGAAGTAGCTAGCCCGTACTGTTGACAGGGACTAGTCTGTACGAAGAGGTAATGCTCTGGTTTATCGACGTTTCGAGCACTGCGACGCCATTGTGGCAGATCGGCGTGTCTGTTTCTGGAGTCGCGTTTGCCATGGCCGATATTGTTCCGTTGAGGTTGAACCATACTTGCTTGAGCGGCATTATTGTGTCGTGCATCCAGAAGCACACCGGGGGCGTTTCATTGAACGGGAAGAATAGCATGCCAATGCAGGGCTTCCATCCGTCGCAGTTGCCGATTGTTGTGGCATTCATGTAACCCTCGCTCTGGAGAGATATGTTCTCCGCAAGATAAACGTAGGCCGGAGTGTTTGCTGTGCCGTTCCATATCTTTATCGGTGCTACTGGAAATATGCTGTTGAGCTGGTTTGCTCCGAGAAAACTGGTGTGGGCGGAAATGGTCGTGGTGCTAGTGCTGAGCGTTGTAGTTGAAGGCTTTGCATTGTTAATGCTCAGTATAGACAGGGCCGCTACGATTATGAATATCGTTGCTATGCCTATCGCAAACGACAGGCCTAGTTTCATAGGGCTTTTCTGCTTTCCCTCTTTTGATTGCTCAAGCTTCTTCGTTACTTTTGCCATGAAAAAACCTTTTCAGCGACTCTCTTCTTCATCACTTATCAGAAATACCTCGTGAGTCATCACGCAATTGATTTAACGTTGCCTAATTTATTCCTATCGTATCGTTTTAGCTTATGCGATAAGGACATATGCTGCAACCAGCATTATTGCAGACAGAATGATTTTCCTTTTTATGTGGTGCTCTCCGAAGAGAAGTCCTCCAAAAAGGACTGTTATCATTACTACAAGCGTGCTGTTGAGCGGCGCTGCGAGGGCGACCTGCGTTGCCGAGACTGCAGTATATAAAAAAATCCTGTATGCGAGCGTCACGACCGCCATGATTGCGATTGGCTTTGCATACATTTCGATGTCTATCCGGGTTTGCTGTTTGTAAATCGCAGTTCTCTTTTGCAGCAACAGCCACACGATCATGGGTGTTATCATGCTTGTGAAAAAGATGAATGTGACGGAGCCGGTGAATTCGAGCGCGTATTTTAGTATTATCCAGCCTATGCCGACGACAATCGCATTTATTATCACCAGTTGGTCGTAGAACTCTTTGTCGTTCTTGTCTCGTTTTTTGTTCGACGCAGACACCATGAAGAACGCAGCAAATATCATTACAGCAATCGCGGCGTATTCGGTAATGCTAAGTGCCTCTCCTAAAAGAAGGAATCCCAGAAAAACTACGATGATAACCGGGAGTATGTTGTAGAGCGGAGACCCTGTAGACAGGCTCCCGTGCCTGAAAAGCCTTGCAGACATCCAATATCCAAGCGCGAGCGTGACGCTGTATGCAACTGTCAGAAGGGCAGAAAGCGGAGTTAGCGATAATGTTGTGAAAGGAATTAGCAGAAGCGACATTAGCCCTATTATGAAGGAGAATGACATGCTGAACGCGAGCGCGTGTTCCTGCCTGACAAGGCGCTTCTCGATAATCAGGCTGGCGGCGTTGAATACTGACGATGCGACAATTAGATAATACCATTCTATCATTGGAACACCAATAGCCCCAGTCGGATTCGAACCGACGTACACGGGTCCAAAGCCCGCGGTCCTTGGCCGCTAGACGATGGGGCTGCAAGCATTACTTAAGCTCGCAAAAGCTTATTAGCTCTTGTTTTGCCTGATATAAAAGATTACATGAGAGCTGCAGACGCGACCACTGTGCTGAGAGTGCTGATAGCCGTAGCGGTTGTCTACGGAATATTGGCGAAGTTCAACCCTTGGGCGCTTGCTGCTGCAATAATAATCCTTGTTGTGATGGACGCCTTAGATGGATTCTTTGCGCTTGTGCAGGTTAGCAGCGGGAAAGTTGGATTCACCGACTATGTTCGTGCATCGGTTTTCGGGAATAAATCGATCTCGAAAACGATCCGCGCTTACAAGGACAAACTGTCAAAGGTGGCGCCCCACGGAGCGCGATTCGACGTTGCCGGCGACAGAGCTGTCGAATATCTATTCTGGATGGTATTCACGTACATAAACATAGTTCCGCTCTTAGTTTTCATAATCGTTATATTGCGCCACTCTTTTGTAGACGCCATGATGGCGTCGAAGGGCACTTCGTCGAAGATGAAGAGCAGATTTGCGCGCGTTGTTTACGCCTCTAACTTCAGCAGAGCGCTCATTAACATACTGAAGACTGCCACTTTCGCATACCTTCCTTTTGTCTACATATCGGCGTGGCCGCTCTGGTTCGGTTATGTGCTGATCGCTGCGCTGGTGTTTGTGATATTGCTTAGAGGAGCTGCCGAAGTTTATGAGAATCTGGCTTAACGGTATGCCGGGTCTGTGCCTTTGCCATTCTTTTCTGCAATAGTGTCTTTTGCCTTTTGCTCTTCTGAAGGCGCACCCGCTTTTTCTGGTGCAACATCGTCAAGCTTGACCTGCCTTCTTAGTTGGCGCAGCTTCGAATCGTCTGGCAGGAAGTTCTTGAACCTCTCGTTGTGCGGCTCTGGAAGTTTTTCTATCAGAAGCTCTGCTGCCTTTACAGGTTCTGGGATTCTCAGCGCCTCTTCTGCTGCAAGTATGACTTTCCATTCTTTTACGAAATCTGTTGAAGCGACATGGTCCTTTATTCTGTCTTCTCTGTGGGCTGGCACTCCCGCAGCTATCTTGTGCATTGCATCGACGACCTCCCACAGGTCCATGTACATCCTTCTGAGAACTGAGTTCTTTGCCTTTATTTCAGTGTCGTTTTCTATAGAAAGCAGCACTTCCGCGGTTATTGTAGCTGCGTTTAAGTTGATTAGATAGACAACGCCAAGCCTTGATTCTATTATGTCGGTTATGGTCTCTGTCCGCACCTCTACGAATCCCTCTTTTGACCTTAGGGCGCTGGCCAGCTTCTGCGCCTCTCTAGTTAGGTTTGCTTTATAGTTTTCAAGAAGCTCTGGTGATGGAATCGGTCTTTCGTCGCCTACCGACAATTTCTCCTCTTTTGGCGGCCTCATAGAAGAAGGAACATTGCCCTCTGGAAATCTGCTGTCTGAGCGCTCGGCGCGCCCGCTAGTCTGCAACTCGCGCGTGTTTGTCCCCGGTGGGGGGTAATATGCTGATCTCTGTGAGGTACTCATCCTAAATCCAATTTACAGGTATATAAGAGGCCGGTGCTATTTAGCACTTTCCTCTTAGTTTCGCCGATTAACGTATCCGTCTTTGTTATCGACAGAACTATGCGGTCCGGTCAGATATATATGCCTTTCCGTAGAGGGTTTTCCGGAAGTTTGCCATACCTTTTAAATAGCTTGCCGATAAAGGATAGCTGACGTGATTCTATGATAACAGGCTTCACAATATCCCACGTAGAGGGGAGAATCGATTCGGCAGACTCATTGGCTAAGCAGAGATTTCCAAGGCTTAACATCAATCTTGATTCTGTAAACGCTGACGGGACAAAGGTAAAGGTCAACTACACTTTCGTAGCTGATTACTATGACAGCGACCAGAAGGACGCAAAGAACATAGGCCAGCTAAAGCTAGGAGGAGTAGTCGAGATAACTGAGACCAAGGACAACGTAGTAAACATCACAAAGAGATGGTCTGAAAAGAAAACGCTCCCTGTAGAAGTGGCAGAAGAGATAATCAACGGCCTGAACTTCAGATGCAGCGCGACAGGAACTCTTGTCGCATACGCGCTTGGCTTGATACCTCCGCTCGTGATAAGCACGACAAAGATACAGGAGGCAAAGTAAGCAAGCAGTGCAATATTAACATGGTGCGCCGCTGGCGCAGGACATCCTGCTTATGAAGACTGATTCTTCGAGTGGCGACATAGGCAATGCAAATGAGCTTGAGCTAGTCGGAGCTGTGCTAGACGTGGATTATCTAGTCAAAGACGACCAAGGATTAATCAGGCTAACTGTCAAGAGCGTGAACGGAAAGGCCTACGAGGTATTCGACAGGAAGTTCAAGCCATATTTCTACTTCATACCGAATGCACAGATGGCAGAAGATGAGATAACTGCGCTTTCCGTAAATGAAAATGGAATCGTATTCAGGCCAGAGAGCGTTGTTGCAGACGAAAGGCAGTTCATAGGAGAGAAGGTTAAGGGCTTTCGGGTCCACACAAAGATACCTTCGCAGGTTCCGAAGCTGGGAGAAGGATTCACAAAGTTTGGGCGGTCTTTCGAATACGACATACCGTTCGCAAAGAGGTACGTGATCGACACCGGAATAATCCCGCTAGTCTGTTACACAATTAAAGTGAAAAGAGAGGGCGGTTCGCTTTCATTGATTTCTATGAAGGAGAGCACAGCGACACCTGCACCACTCAATATCATGGCATTCGATATAGAGGCGTACAATCCGTCGTCTATGCCAAGGCCGGAGCGCGACCCATCAATTATGATAAGCTATGTTTACATTTCTAATGGAAAGAGCGGAAGCGGCGTAATAACCTACAAAAACATAGACAGGCCTTTCGTAGAAACGGTGAAGGACGAAGCCGCTATGATAATGAGGTTCGTCGAGAAAGTGAGAGAACTCGACATCGACATAATTTCGGGTTACAACTCGGCGAACTTCGACATTGCATACCTTATCGAAAGAGGAAAACGCCTCAAGATTGATTTCAATTTAAGCAGATACGAAGGAGAGACAAAGATAGAAAGGCACGGCATGGTCGACAGGGTGAAGATTGCCGGACGTGTGCATATCGACATGTATCTTGTAGTCAGATTCATTGCGGTTGTAGGAGCAGCAGAATACATACTGAAGCTTAACAGCTACACCCTCAAGAACGTCTACGAAGCGATAAATCCTGGAAAGAAGATGTCTGCAGACAAGAAGGAGATGCAGGCTAACACATTCAAGTACTGGGACGGAAGCGCAGACGATCTGAAGGCGCTGGCTGACTACAGTCTTGCCGACTCTGAGGCGTTGATGACTGTTTACAGCACATTTACGCCGATAATGATCGCATTGGCGAAAACTACAGGAGATATGCTCACTGACGTTTCTGTGTCGACGGCAGGCCAGCTAGTAGAGTTCTCTCTGATGAGAGCGGCATACCGGTATGGAGAGGTGATTCCTAACAAACCAGAGGACCGCGACATGAAAAGCAGAGAAGCGAATCCAATTGAGGGTGCATATGTAAAGACGCCAGATCCCGGAATCTACAACAACCTGGCAGTGTTCGACTTCAGAGGCTTGTACCCTTCGATAATAATATCGCACAACATAGATCCCTCTTCGATAGTTAAAGATGGTGAATACTACGAGGCACCAGGCGGCACAAGGTTCAGCAAGACAAGGAAGTCGATAGTACCGACGATTTTGAGATATTTGGTGGAGCAAAGAAGCGAGGTAAAGAAGAAGTACAAAAAGAATCCGAACGATATCGAGTTGGGATCAAGCTCGCAGGCTTTAAAGATAGTTGCAAACTCTTTCTATGGCTATTTGGGATACGCTAGATCACGATGGTATTCTAGGGACTGCGCTGCCGCAGTCACTGCCTATGGCAGGCAATACATCAAGGATACAATGGCACTGGCCGAGAAAAAGGGGTTCCGTGTCATCTACGGAGACACAGATTCAATAATTATGTTGCTGGAGCAGCAGAACAAAGACGCTGCGCTTGCGTTTATGAAAGAAGTCAACATTCATCTTCCAGAAACAATGGAACTCGAGCTTGAGGATTTCTACACCAGAGGAGTGTTTGTCGGCAAAAAGGCACAGGGAGAGGTTACAGGTGCAAAGAAGAAATATGCGCTTATCTCCGAATCAGGCAGAATAAAGATAAGAGGATTCGAACTTGTGCGAAGAGATTGGTCAAGAGTGTCAAGAGACACGCAGAGGGCAGTGCTTGAGACGATTTTGAAAGAAGGCAGCAAGGAGAAGGCTGCAGAGATAGTAAAAGATGTGATAAAGCGACTACGCGAGGGAAAGGTTCCATTAAACGAACTTGTGATTAACACTCAGCTGCGAAAAGGAATAGAAGGTTACAAGGCGATAAAGTCGCCAGAGCTCTCAGCTGCGAAGAAGGCTGTTGAAGCGGGCTTTAAAACCCGTGACGAGGTGGAACATTCAGTAATCGGTTACATAATAACAAAGCACGGCAACTCGATATCTGACAAGGCAGAGCTGGAAGGCATGGCAAAAGACTATGATCCCGAATATTACATCGACCACCAGGTAATTCCAGCAACGATGAGGATATTGAAAGAACTTGACTTCGATGAGGAAGAGCTAAAAGGACTTGGAAAACAAAGGAAATTGATGTGAGAGCATGGTGCACGACCACAATCATGAGCATGAAGGCGAGCTTGACCGCAATCCCAGCATAAACAAGATAAGCGAAGTCGGTGCCATGTCCTTCAAGGCACTGCAGAAGGCGAAGTCTATGATAAAGCCCGGAGTCAAGCTGCTTGATGTCGCAGAACATGTGGAGAAATACGTCCGCGACAATGGATTTGGCTGTGCGTTTCCCTTGAATTTGTCGGTGAACAACGAGGCAGCGCACTATACGCCATCGCTCCTTGATGAAAAGGTGTTCGGAGACAAAGATGTAGTGAAGGTTGATTTCGGTGCATCCAAGAATGGAATACTTGGCGATTGTGCAGCCACTGTTGACTTATCGCAGAACAACCAGAAACTTGTAGAGTGCGCTGAGCTTGCACTGAAAAATGCAATAAGCAAAGTTCGCGCAGGAGTTGCTGTTTGCGAAATTGGAAAAGTGATTGAAGATACAGCAACCTCGATGGGATTCTCCCCGATAAAGAACCTCGGTGGCCACGGAGTAGAAGTGCACGATCTCCATGCGACTATTTTCATTCCGAATTACGACAACAATGACCAAGACGTTCTTGAAGAGGGCCAAGTAATCGCGATCGAGCCGTTCGTCACTACAAGCAGAAGAAATCTGGTCAGCGAAAGCGACATTTGTGAAATATTCGGCTTTGTTGGAAACGGAAGCGTGAGATCAAGAGATGCCAGGGCAATCCAGGAGGAGCTTTTCAAGATAAGCAGCACAGAGCCGTTCGCCGCAAGATGGCTGAGCAATGTTGTAGGCGATAAATTCAAACTTTATGCTGGACTTTCTGACCTTGCGCGAGCTGGCGCTTTGGAAAGGTATCCGATATTGCAGATTCCCGATGAGAACGCCATCGTTGCACAGGCAGAAGCAGAGGTTCTTGTACAGAAAGATGGATGCATCATACTTACAAAGTGATATCATGGGCGAAACAAAACCGTTACAGAAGGTAAAACAAAACGAGGTTTCAAGACTGCTTAGGCGAGGCTTTGATGTGCCTAGCGCTTTGCGTTTAGTTGATGAAACCGACAAGAATGTCCAGGGACGATACTGCCTGGGCATCACACCGTATTGAGAAAATCAACCGCACTTGCTGAATGAGCACTTCGGGCATGTGAAGCAGCCAGACCCAGCAATCATTGTTCCGCTGCACTCTGGGCACTTCGTCTCCTTTGCAGTCTGAAGCGAGTAAGTTGATGCTCCTCCTCGAACTTCTGTCACGCTCATCGGCTTTACCTCCTTTGCGCTTTCGTGAGCCTTCTTGACAGAGTCGATTCCAGTCTTTGCGCTGTCGCTCTTGACTGCCTGGAGCACTTGTATCGACTTCGATTGGTCTCTGTAGACGGTTATGCCCTTGCAGTTTAGATCCCATGCAAGCACGTATGCCTGTTCTATGTCGGACGGCGATGCATAGCTCGGGAAGTTTATTGTCTTTGATACTCCATTGTCGGTGTACTTTTGGAATGCTGCCTGTGTCTTGACGTGCCATTCTGGAGCTATGTCGAATGCAGTGACGAAAAGCCTCCTTACGTTTGCTGGTATTTCCTCTACATCCTGAATTGATACCCGGTTGGCAAGTTTCTGCATCAGTTCCTCTGAATAGAATCCGTCTTCAAGCGCGTATGCCTCGAACTCGTTGTTGACCTCGATGAGGTTTGATCCTATCGTGTCGCGGACGTTTCTCAAGTACACGACGGAGAATATCGGCTCTATGCCCTGCGATGCCCCTCCGGAAATTATGCTGATTGTTCCGGTCGGCGCAATGGTCGTGACAGTAGAGTTCCTGAGCGGCTTGAATCCGAGTCTTGCCCATATGCTGTTCGGGAATTCAGGGAATGCTCCCCTCTCTTCGGCAAGCTCTTCGCTCTGCTTTCTCGCATTGTCTGTAATGAACTGCATGACCTTCTCTCCAAGCATAAGTGCTTCGTTGCTGTCGTAGTTTATGCCAAGCTTTATCAGAAGGTCAGCCCAGCCCATTATTCCGAGTCCTATTCTCCTTATCGCCCTGCTTAGTTGGTCAATCTGTGGAAGTGGATACGTGTTTACCTCAACTACATCGTCAAGGAATCTTGCGCCGAGACGTGTCACTCTCTTGAGCTCGTCCCAGTCAACCTCTACATGGTCGTCTGTCTGCTTGACCATCTTCGCCAAATTGATCGAGCCGAGGTTGCATGAGTCGTATGAATACAATGGCTGTTCGCCACACGGGTTTGTTGCTTCTATCGGTCCGAACTTCGGAACTGGGTTTGCATAGCTTGCGTTTATTCTGTCTAGGAATACAAGACCTGGGTCCCCGGTTTTCCAGGCCATTGTGACTATCAGGTTCCAGACGGCCTTCGCGTTTAGCTTGCCTTCTGCCTGACCTGTTCTCGGATTCTTTAGGAGGTAGTCCTTGTTCGCCTTGACTGCTTTCATGAAATCGTCGGTTATGCCGACTGAAATGTTGAAGTTCCTGAGTGTTCCTTCGTTCTCTTTGAGAACTATGAAGTCAAGAATATTCGGGTGGTCTACGCGAAGGATTCCCATGTTTGCTCCTCGCCTCTTGCCGCCTTGCTTTACTTCTTCGGTGCTTGCGTCGAATATCTTCATGAAAGATATCGGGCCAGATGCTACTCCGCTTGTCGACTTTACAAAGTCGTTTGATGGGCGTAGCCTTGAGAATGCGAATCCGGTTCCTCCGCCTGTCTTGTGGATCATCGCCTGATACTTTAGAGCGTCATAAATTTCCGGGATCGAGTCGCCGACAGGAAGCACGAAGCACGCGCTTAGCTGTCCCTCCTTTGTCCCTGCATTCATTAGTGTGGGGGAGTTTGGCATGAACTTGAAGTGTGTCATGGCTTCGTAGAACTCCTCTTCTATTCTTGCAGTTTCCGTTTCGTTCTTTCCGTACTTTGTTTCTGCGCTTGACACCGCCTTCGCTACTCTGTGGAACAGCTGCTTTGGCGATTCGATTATGTTTCCGTCTGCATTTTTGAGAAGATATCTTGCTGCAAGAACGATAAGCGAGTTTATCGGAATCTTTAGATCGTCGTGTGGAATTCCAAGCGAGTTCCTGAATGCTCTGATCTCTGAGTGCTTGTTCCTATATAATATGTAAGCGCGCGCCACCTTCGGCTCGCTCTTCATAAGCACCATTTCCACTACGTCCTGTATTTCTTCTACGCCGAGGGCTTCCTTGTTGATCTTGTGGAGCTCTTCTAGAATCTGATGTGTTATGTTGCGGGCCAGTTCTTTGTTGGACTCGCCCTCTTTCTTTGGATAAACGTTGGTGAATGCCTTGTAAAGAGCATTCTCAATCTTTATCGAGTCGAAAGCAAGCTTCGACTTGTCTCTCTTTATTACAAACTTAGGATTCGTATTATTTTCGACCATCAAAACACCCAGGATCCGCAAAGCGCGTGGTAGTAGGTTATAAATTAAGGTTTATAAACCAGTTGTATTTTACATTGCTACAACAATACACGCTTGTGTATTCTTATTAACATTTTTCGGATTTGTCGTCGGAAAAAGAGCGTACTTGAAAAATTATTCACGTTCTCTCTCGACCACGTCGCAATCTTCTGCAAATTCTTTTTGGAGCCGCGTCCAGGCATCTGTAAATTCTTTGTGTTGTGTCCTATCGACATTGAAAAAGAGCCATTGTGAGAAAGCGCTTTCTGCAATATTCATGTTTGACACTTCAACGATATTGAACGGCGTGATCGCTTTCCACTTGCTTGTGCTCGCTTCGCTGTGTTCCTGCTTCAACTCCGGGTCGTTCATAGGAGTAGATGACTGCGCCGTTAGAGCCCTGTAGGTCCTCCATGAGTGTCCCGACGCGAAAGACGATATAAGAATTGCTTGCCTGATGGTCTGTTGCTCTTCTTTTGTAAGAGCACGGACGTCTCTTCCGGCCAGTTTCTTTATCTTCGCGGTAAGGAGGTCATATTTTGTTAAGTTAAACTTTATCGGCATCGACTCGCTTTGGTCGTTTTATTCTGTAGGTCGCTACTGTCTGTCCGAGAATGTTGTAACTTTAATTATTAAGCTTAGATAACAAACTATATAAGGCTGATTATCGAAATTGTTTTTCGTATAATCTGTTAGAAGGCGATCTTGTGGGCATCTTCAACCTTTTTGGAAAGAAAGACGTGGCGTCGGATTTGACAAAGAGCTCTCCGTACAAAGTTACGACAGAGTTGATTCCATACAAACTGTTCGCGAAGAAGAGCAGCAACGCAACGTTGAGAATAAGTATAAAGAACATGACGAATGAAGTGCTACTTACTTCTGTAGTCGCGGAGCTGCCAAACAATCTTGCGTTCGAGCAGATGGGAATTTCGCGACAGAGAGAACTAAGGTTAGGGGAAATCGCGCCAGATGAAGAAAAAGAGACAAGGCTTGACGTTTTCAGCGGATTAAACACAGACAACGGAGAATACACAGTCACATTGACTGCTATGGCGCACTATAGAGATTATGGCCACATACTCAATGCTGTAAAGAAAAGAGTGACGATACAAGTAGTCTGATTATTTCTTTTCCTCTTTTGCCGCAGGCGACTCTTCCTTCGGAACTTTTGGCTCTGGCTGCTGCTTCTGTGCCTGATTTATTATTTCGTATATCTTTTCTAGAAGCGTTGCAAGCTGTGCTCCCCTTTCTGTCAGCTTTATCTCCTTGATCTTGCCATGCTTCTCGTTTGTTGTGAGGCCAAGGCTCTCGAATACCTTGATAGTGTTGGTTGTGTGCACATATGTTATGTTGCACGCCTTCGCCAAACTGCTAAGATACCACGGTTGTTGCGTGTTCTTGAGTGCGAGAATAATGCGCGCCTGTTTATCCTTCAATAGAATTGAACCTGCCATGCTGAGTTATCAACTTTGCCGTATTTAGCCTTTGCTCGCTGTTGCGTCTGTGTACTGGAGCTCGAGCTCATGCTTTCTTTTGTTCCTTGTATGGCGATTCCACAGTGTCCTCAATACAGGCACAGAACCTGCGATAACGCCGGCTGCTGTTAGGACCTCGGTGACTATAGGTATTCCAGGGTTGCTTGGAAACGCATTGTGCACTGTTGCAAGGCCCATGGCATCCATTACACGCCCGTTGAGAGCGCCGCTCAACGCACCGGAAACTGCTGCGCAAGTCCAACCGATATTGCCCATTGTGTTCCATTTATCCTTAGGCGGATCCGTAATCCTGTCAAGAGCTTCCTTTGCTCGCTTGTCGTCTGGTCTGACAAGCACAACAAGCCTTAGCCTGCTTTCCTCGATTAGCTGCATTACTTCGTCTATGTCTGATCTTATGCTGCCGATTTTGTATCTTTTAGACGAGGCGATTTGCTCCTCTTTCTTCGTCGAGCTCGTAAGTTCGATGTTTCTAGCTTCTGCCCAATAAATATCGGCGTCTGTTCGCAACGTCTTGTGCTTTGCTAGCTCCATATCCACCATCGTGAGAGTTTCTTGCGAAACTTGTGATGGATTCCTCAGAATCGTGCGGATAGTTGTGTGTAGCTTGATAACTTCGGCTTGCCTGTTTGTCAACTCCGCTATTCTCATTTCTATAGTCGGTGCCGATGCCGATTCCTGCTTCATTACTGTTGACATTGCTTGCACTTATTGCAGAGAATTAATGTGAATTTTCAGATATTTATTTGTATTATTTTTAGAAAAAGTCCGAAACTTTGTTTATCCGGACCTGGCGGGATTTGAACCCGCAACCTTCTGGTCCGAAGCCAGACGCGCTATCCAAGTTACGCCACAGGTCCGCGTAGTATTGCGGCATGTCAGATAAATAAGGCTTTGGTTTGTCAAGGCACTCCTATGCTCATCACGTTGCCGCTCGCCTGCCCTTCGCTCCAGTAGAGGTTTCCGTTAGTGATGTTCAGGTAGTTCGGGCGGGTCCTAACAGCGATTGTGACATTGGACCCCGGGACGCCGTTGATTGATTCTTCTTGTATGCTGCCTGGGCCTGCCCAGCTGTTAGACCAGTAGACATAGGTGCCGTCTGTGACTATGTACGATGGTTCTGTCTGGCCTGTTGCAAGCTGGGTTATCGTGCCCCCGCCGATTGGTATCTTGTTGACGCTGCCGTCTCCATAGTTTACCCAGTACAGGTAGCCGTTTGTGACAGTGGTCCAGAAAGGATAGGAGTATGGTGCAAAGCTTGCTAGCGTAGTTACAGTGCCACCGGTTGTAGGCATTTGATAAACTGTGTCGTAAGACTCGCTTACCCAGAAAAGGTTGCCGTTATAGACCGACAGTCCTTGCGGATCGCCCTGGCCAGTAGCAAGAACCGCGTTTGAATTAAGTGCCCCGTTGATCGACTCTGTGTTTATCGTGCCTCCATAGGAAGGCCAGTAGACGTTGCCGTTGTAGACTACGATTCCATAGAGGTAGTTGTTTTGATTGTTACACAAGACGACATTTGAATTCGGCGCGCCGTTGAGTGCCTGCTTCTGTATGGCTCCCATTGCGGTCCAGTAGAGGTTTGTGCCGTCTGATGTCAGGTAATTAGGGTTTCCTCCAAGGTTGTAGAATATCGTGTTTGATCCTGGAGCGCCGGTGAGCGATTGTTTCATTATTCTTCCATTGCCGTCCACCCAATAGGCGTTGCCTCCAACAACCGTAAGGTCGCCAGGGTAGTAAACAGGAGAAAGAAGCTGGGCCCCGGGCTTCGGGGTAATTATCGTCGTCCTGATGTCTGCTACCTTTAGCACGAGCCCGGTCTGCGATCCGGAGCTGTACTGTATCCATAGTGTTCCGCTGAATGGAGTGCCAATCGCCTGGCTCGGAAGCGAGCATTTCACGCTCGCCGAGAAGTTCTGCTCTGATGTTAGAGTAGCGCCGACTCCAGGAAATGACGATGGCGCGTTGGTCGTATTGCTGCACCCTACGCCAGTTATTGTCAGTGTTTGTGAACCCACATAGCCCAATACAAACGACAGTGTGCCCCCTCCATTAAGCACAACATTTTTGCATAGGAACCCGGACACTGCAAGGCAGCTACTACCCGTGAAGTTTGAACCTCCAAAGACGCCTAGCTGATAAAGCACTGCCAGGACCACTGCGATTATCAGGATCGCCCATCCATATGTGGACAGATACTCAGCTGCAGACTGGGATTTGTATTTTGCGTGGTCGAATTTCAACATTGAGTTAATATGAATCCGAACGTATAAAAATGGTGGTGGTTTTTTCAGAAGAAGGAATCCATCTTCTGCTGCTTTATTCCATCGATAGTTACCCAGTATTCGCGGATCTGCCGCTTGAACTCCGGATCCTTAAGGTTTTCCTTGACTGCGTTGACTGTTGTTGAATCGGAAGGGTAACCAGAGCCGATTTTTACGCCAAGAGACTCTTCGATGTCGCGTACTGCGTTGTCCCTCGTTACTTTTGCGATTATGCTTGCTGCGCTGACAACTGGGTAACGTGCATCTGCTTTGTGTTCCGCGATTATCTTGGTGTATTTCTGGCCTTTTATTCTAGTGGATTTTATCCCATCGACAACGGTTGGCTTCGTGGCGTAAATGTTCACGCGCATTCCGAACTTGTGGGCAATAACATCAGGAGAGTCGAGATACAGCTCTGACACGTGGTTTTGAAGCCTTTCGAACAGCCTAGCGAACCTCACAGCTTCGAGTTCGTTGAGGGATATTTTGTTCTGCATTGCGTTGTTTATTTCTTCTGGATAAATAGAATCGACAAGCACTTCAAGAGCAGCTTCGTTTATCTTTTCGAATAGGCTTTCCCTTTTTTGCCTTGTAAGCAGCTTTGAATCCCTTACGCCTATGTCAGCAAGCTTCTTCTCAGAGGTATTCTTGATCGCGACTATGGATATGACTAAAGGACCTAGAACTGCGCCTCTTCCGGCTTCATCGCCGCCGCTGATAATGATAATACCACCAATACTTGATAGGTATTGGTTCCTTCGAGAATAAAAAGCTTACCAGTTCTTCCTGTCTACGACTGCATAGTCGTTTACAGCGAGGACTGAGTTGTAAGGTATCTTTATCTGCCCTGCCTCGATCTTCATCTTGCTTGCAAGACCAGAATCAAGGTTTGGTTCAACAACAAGGCTGACTATTTTGCCGGTTACTTCGCTGATCTCAAGATCATAAAGCCTTCCGACGTCAAATCCGTCGCTTGTCACAACTTTCTTTCCAACTAGCTGTCTTGCAATGATGAACTTTACCATACTAACACCGATTGGTCGCTGATTTTATATTGAGAATAACCCTTTAAAAAGATTTGCCATTTTAGCCGATAGTAAATGATAGCGGAATTGGCGTGTTTTGGTGCTTTTTGTGTGAACAGAACCCTTAAATAAGCGACAGAGAATTACTTAGCGATTCAATGCCTGATTATTGGAAGATAGACAAGCAGTTAATGGAGAGAATATCCCTCATTGCAAAGCTTGAGCTTACCGAAAAGGAGAAGGCGCTTTACACCAAGCAGTTGACAGATGTTCTTGCAGTTTTCAAGCGGCTGGACGAGGTTGATGTGAAGGGCTTGGAACCTGCATTCCACCCACGACCTGTGGAAAATTCCTGGAGAGAAGACAAGGTTGTCGAGAGCAAAATGGACCCGCTCGCGACAGTTAAGAACAAGGAAAACGGATATTACAAGGGTCCCCGCATAGTCTAGGTGGTTCCATTAATACAAAGCCTTGTTAAAAAACATCTCGAACGGCTTGCTGCCGAGGATGTGAACCTTGATGACTTTGCGCCAAAAGTAATAGAGAAAGCCAAGGCGCTCCAGGAAAGATTTTCTCCTTTCATAACAATCAATGAGAAGCTGGCTTCTGAAAACATGCCAAGGCACGTCATGAAGCTGCCTTTTTCTGTAAAGGACAACATCTGCACGCGGGGAATAAGAACGACTGCAGGTTCGAAGATACTCGAGCCTTATGTTCCGCCCTTCGACGCAACTTGCATACATCAGATAAAGAACGCTGGCGGATTCGTGGTTGGAAAAACTATGATGGACGAGTTTGGATTTGGAACTTTTGCTACGAATTGTGCCTACGGTGCACCGAAGAACCCGATTGACCCGACAAGGGTGTGTGGTGGAAGCAGCGGAGGGGCGGCTTGCGTTGCAGCCGCGGCCGAATTTCCGCATATTGCGATTGCGCAGTCTACAGGAGGCAGCATAACTGCGCCTGCTGCGTTCACGGGAACTGTAGGAATAACTCCAACTTATGGAAGAGTGTCGCGGTGGGGACTTATCGACTACGCCAACAGCATGGATCGCATAGGTGCGATAGGAAAATGTGTTTACGATGCTGCATTGGGACTTTCGATAATCTCTGGATACGATCCCATGGATTCGACTTCGTTGAATGCGCCGAAGACTGATTACACCGCGTTGCTTGGATCAGAAATAAAACATCTGAGGGTTGGTGTTCCTGTTGAATATTTTGGTGCCGACGTTGACGAATCAATCAAAAGGAACGCACTCGATATGATAAAGGGTCTCGAAAGCTTCGGGGTAACATGGGAAGAAGTATCATTACCGTCGACAAAATACGCGATCTCCGCTTATTATCTGATCGCCATGAGCGAGGCTTCTACCAACTTGGCCAAGTTCTGCGGCCTCCGTTATGGAATGGAAGGGCCTCTTGATGGGAATTATGAGCAGTATTTTGCGCAACTCCGTGGAAAATACTTCGGCGAAGAAGCAAAGCGCAGAATAATACTCGGGACATACGCAAGAATGTCTGGATATCGTGATGCGTACTACTTGAAGGCGTTGAAAGTCCGCGCAAAGATCATCGGTGAGTTCAGAAAGGCCTTCGGCAGAGTCGGTGTGATCGCTACTCCGTCTATGCCGATTATCGCGCCGAGATTTGACGAAGTAAAGAAGCTTACTCCAGTAGAGAACTATGCAATGGATAGAATGACAGTTCCATCAAATCTTGCAGGATTGCCGACGATATCAGTTCCTAGCGGAACATCGTCTGGAATGCCGACCGGGATACAGTTTATCGGAAACTATGAACAAGAGGGCACGCTTGTTGCAGTTGCAGGAGCGTGCGAGCAGGTGTAAACATGGCAGGAGTAATGATCGGTATAGAAGTACACTGTCAACTCAATACTGAGAGCAAGCTCTTCTGCAGCAACAGCAACGACATGCGGAACAAGAAGCCGAACGAAAGTGTGTGCCCGATCTGCCTTGGCTATCCCGGATCAAAACCCGTGATAAACAAGCATGCAATCGAGCTAGGAATGAGAATAGGGCTTGCTCTTGACTGCAAGATTGCAGATTCGATGTTCTTCTCGAGAAAAACCTACTTCTACCCCGATATGTCGAAGAGCTATCAGATAACACAATACGAAGTCCCTCTCGCAACTGAAGGGTATCTGACTGTTGGCGATACTAAAATCAGAATCCGAAGAGTGCACATTGAAGAGGACCCTGCAAAGCTGATGCACGTCGGTGGAGACATCACAAATGCAGAGTATGTTCTCATCGATTACAACAGATCTGGCGTGGCACTTGCAGAAATAGTCACAGAACCTGATTTCACCACACCGAAACAAGTGCACCAGTTCCTCGACAACCTTCTTTCGATACTTGAGCACCTCGGCGTATACGATTCGAGCAAAGAGGCTACGCTAAGGTGCGACGCAAACATCTCACTTGACGGTGGTGAGAGGGTTGAGGTGAAGAACATAACCGGCTTCGAAAACGTGGAGAAGGCGCTCAACTTCGAGATAATACGGCAAAATGGAATGAAACGTATGGAAGTCAAGGTGGAACGAGAGACTCGCCACTTTGATTCGGATAGCAACACAACAAAAAGCCTCAGAAAGAAGGAATATGAGGAAGACTATGGCTACATATTCGACCCCGATCTTCCTGTGATAAAGATAAGTAAGGAGTGGGTGAGTTCCATTAAGAAGAATATGCCAGAGCTTCCAGACCAAAGAGTGAAGAGGTTCGTTAAGCAGTATGCACTTGATGAATATACTGCTTCTGTGCTGATTTACGCCGACAAAAACCTTGCCGACTTCTATGAAGAATGCTGCAGGAATTACAACAAACCGCAAACCGTTGCGAATTGGATGATGAATTATCTTTTGAAGAGCCTTAACTGGCGCTCTGAAAGGATAAAGAACTCGAAAGTCCGTGTTGGTACCTTCGTTGAACTGCTCACACTAATTGAAAACGGAACAATAACAGAAAGGTATGCAAAAGAACTCATCAAGGAATACGTAGACACCGGAATTTCTCCAAAGGAACTTATGAAAAAGAGCAGTTCCGGAAAGATTGACTTGGACGCAGTAGTTAAAAAGGTGCTTGAAGAGAACAAAAAGGCAGTAGACGAGTACAGATCGGGAAAGCAAGAAGCACTCAAGTTCCTGCTCGGCCGCGTTCTCGTGGCTACAAACAAACAGGCAGATCCAAAACTCATAAATGAAGCTTTGCTAAAGCAATTAGGTGCCTCGATAGCTCAGTAGGTAGAGCGATTGGCTGTTAACCAATAGGTCGCAGGTTCGAGTCCTGCTCGAGGCGCTTTGGCTTTGCTCCGCTGAGCCTTAAAAATAAAAAATAGAAAAAGAAATATAAAACTGAGAAATTAGCCCCCGATCTTGAACATCTTTGTTCCGCAGACCTCGCAAGTTCCGGTCTTTGCCTTCTTTCCGTTCTTCATTGTGACCTCCTTTGCGCCCTTCATTTCTCTCTTGGCTTTGCACTTAACGCAATACGCTTCTACCATGTTATCGCCACTACATTACTTACATTAGGCATTAAAAAGGTTTGTCTGGCGGTGCGTATAACGTAGCTGGCTATCGAAGCGCGGCAAATCCATTTATATACCTTAAAATTCAGGTTTATTGGGCGAGGGATGCTATGTCGATCATAGAAACACACAACCTTACTAAGAAGTTCGATAAGCTTGTTGCCGTCGACAAACTCAACCTTAGCGTCAACGAGGGCGAGATATTCGGCCTCCTTGGACCCAACGGTGCAGGAAAGACGACAACCCTGTCCATGCTCGCCACTTTGCTGCCGCCTACAGAAGGCCATGCCACCGTTAACGGCTTTGACGTCAAGAAGAACTCTTCTGAGGTGAGGCACTGCATAGGCTTTGTTTTCCAGGATCCGAGCTCTGACGACCTGCTTACAGGCCGCGAGAACCTATACCTTCATGCACTCATGTATGGAGTCGACATGAAAAATATCAACAAAAGAATGGATGAACTGCTTGAGCTTGTCGATCTGAAAGACAGGCAGCATGAGCGAATGAAGAAATACAGCGGCGGAATGAGGAGAAGGCTTGAGCTTGCCAGAGGACTTCTACACAACCCGAAGGTGCTTTTCCTTGACGAGCCGACGCTGGGGCTTGATCCGCAGACAAGGCAGCACCTCTGGACTTATATAAAGAAGCTTTCTCAAGAAAAGAAAATCACGATAATAATAACGACCCATTACATGGAAGAAGCTGACATGCTCTGCGACAGGATTGCGATAATAGACCATGGGAAGATAGCCGCTATGGACACTCCTGAAAAGCTGAAGAGCAAGCTCGGCGGGGATGTTGTAAGGCTAAAGGTGGAAAAGCCGAACCTTAAGGCGCTGAAGTCATTGAAGTTCGTGAGCAGCGTAAAGCAGACCGATGGCTTACTGACAATGACTGTAAATGATTCTGGTAAGCACCTGCAGGAAATACTGAAGAAGGTCGGCAGTGTCGAGAGTGTTGAGACGCGCAAACCGACCCTGAATGACGTGTTCCTTCACTACACCGGAAGCGAGATCCGTGACGAGGGCGGCGAGGGAGGCTACATGGAGCACATGATGGCGAGCAGAAACAGGTGATATTGTGGGTGAGCTTAATGGGCTTTATGCCCTTTGGTATCGAGAAGCAAAGGTCTTCACGCGAGAGATATCCAGAATGATAGGCTCGCTTGTGCAGCCATTGATGTGGCTGGTCATATTTGGAACGGGGTTGGGCTCTGCTCTCGGAGGAAATTTTCTCGGAACCGGTGGAAGCTACCAGACATACATATTTCCAGGCATTCTTGCGATGACAGTCCTTTTTGGATCGCTCTTCTTCGGCCTTTATATCATTATGGACAAGCGTGTCGACTTCCTCAAAGAGGTCCTTGTCGCTCCGCTTAGCAGAACGACCATCTTCTTCGGCAAAGTCCTTGGAGGCTCCACCGACGGAGTTATACAGATAGCAATACTGATGCTGCTCGGGGCGCTTTTCTTCGGAATCCACTTCACGTTTTATTCGTTGGTTCTTTCGATTATTATTGTTTTGATATTGATGGTTTCGATAATCAGCCTTGGGCTGACGTTCGGCGCAATAATGTCGAGCCCGGAAGGATTCGGCCTTGTCATAACTTTTGTGATATTCCCGCTTTTCTTCCTGAGCGGTGCGCTGTTCCCAGTGAAGAGCCTCCCAAGCTGGCTGTTTGCTTTTGTGGCGATCAACCCTGTTTCTTATGCAGTTGATGCGCTCAGGTCGACGATACTTGGAATTCCAAGCAGCTTCGGACTTGCTCTCGACTTCGCTGTATTGATTGGATTCGCAGTTGCTATGGTGATAATAGGGACAGAAGCCTTCAAGAGGATGAAGATATAAATGCGACCGCCGGGATTTGAACCCGAGTTTACGGCTTGGGAAGCCATCGTCCTACCAGGCTAGACTACGATCGCAAGTGTAAGAAGGAGAGCTTTGAAGTTATTTATAAGTTATCTGATGCCAAGACTATTCCTTGCGCGACCGTCTCGCTTAGCGTAATGGTATCGTGCTGCGGCATAGACTTCAACTCTAGAAGAAGGGCTATTGCAGCCCTGAGATCTTTCACAACAAGTACATCTTCGTTGTTTTCGTAGTGTTGCCTTCTGTTCCATGGCTGGGATATCACCAGTAGGAACTTTGTTTTCCTCTCTCCGTTGACAAGGTGCTCTATTACTTCGTCTGCGACGGGCGGAGCATCATCTATGTAGATGTTGTAAGGCAGGTGCACCTTCTTTTCCTGTGTCGGCACTATCCTCATTTTTGTTCCGTCATTGAAGCTTACACCAGGAAACTTTGCAGCAAGCCACTCCTCTAGTGCTTTGCCTTGTTCTGCTGGCTTGTACGTGACAAGATCCGCACTGAAGTTGTGCTTAAGCGCCTCTATCTCGGCTATCGAAACAGATGGTTCTATACGGTGCTGGCGATCTTCCCATAATGTGTTATAAATGTCCAAGAATTCGTCCCATGGCATACCGATTCTGGACTTTGATGTGTCGTAGTTGGTGATGTCATTGATTGTAAAGTTCGTTCGGTGGCGTTCGTTGTATATTTCTACCAGCGGCGGATGAATCAGCGCTAAAGTTCCCTCTACATCTACAGCTATCTTGGCGTGTGGATCGTGGACAAGCCTGTGCAGTTTCGCAAGCTTATGCTGCTCGAACTGTGGCATTGTGGTCCTACTTTTTGTTGCATTCATTTGAACAGACTCTTTCTCTCCTTGAGTTATTTATAGATTAAGTTGACTTACCACGCCTGAGCTTCGCGAGTTCTGCTTCTGCGGCATCCGCACGTTTCTTTTGTGCATTTTCTCTGTCCATCGCATCGCTGACCTGTTTTATAAGCGAATTTACCTGATCTTCCCTGCTGACAATCCTCCGCAGCTCCTTTTCGTCTACAGGAAATACGGCGACGTCGCTCTTCAGTTCAGAGTTTTTGTGCCTTTCTTCGAAGTCGGTTTGTGCTTTGTGGATAAGCGCATCTCTTCTTGCAACAAACACATTCCTGTTTTTCTCTAACATTTCTGCGCGTATCCCGTCCGGCAAACTTGGGGAGTGTTTTATCGTCCTTATCCTATCGGCTATGTCTGCGAGTTTTGCTATGAGAGATTCGATGCTTGATTTTGCAGCCTCTTCTCTAAGCGCTTCTGCTGACATGTCGTATAGTTCCGGGTCTCCGAGCGGGCCGAAATTCTGTCTTTCTGCTACCTCGTCCAACATTGCAAGTGCCTCCCTTAACTTTTCTGACGCTGCGCCATGGTCGTATTTTGCATCTCTTGGTATGTCGCCGTATAACTTTTCCGGGGTGTCGTGCAAAGCTGCAAGCGTGACCACCTTTTCTTTGCTGTTGTAGATTCCAATCTTGTTGAAATAAGACGAAAGATACAGTGCGGCTAAGACTACGCCTCCGGTGTGCTCCAAAACATTAGGCCTTGGGTATACTGGTTGGCCTTGGAACGATGGCGTGTCCTGAAGACCGTTCGCTATTGGCTCGAAAACGTTCTGGAGTATCGAATCTATGTGAATGGCGGATTGCTTTTCTGGCAGACTCGTCTTGTCTACAATGTGTTGCCCCTGTGACAGCTGTATTGTCGGTTTTACAAGAACCGACGGTTTGTGCTCGGTTATCTTTACGCTTGGGAAATGCAGCTCTCCGTGCTCTAGGTCTAAGGCAGATCTGCGCATTTCTGAAAGCTCTTGTTCGGTCGCTGCAGGTTCAAACTTTATTGAAGACATCGTGCCTGCTCGCCCATCATACATCTTTATTGATAGTGTGATGTTCCTTCTGTCCTGGACAAGAACCCACAGTATTAAAGATGAAACGTATTCTGCATCTTCAGGTTCAAGGCCTATGTAGTTCAGCTCTGTGAAAGAGGATTTGTTCTCTGTGGAGTCGTTTGGTATCGTTACGTTTTCCAGTTTAAATGTCAGTTTTGGCGGTATCTGCTTCATTACTGCGGTTGCTGCAAACATATCTGGAGTTGTGATTGTTACATTTACCCTTTCGTGGTGCATGAATGTGTTTAGAAATTGCATTAGCCTGATTTGTGGCGTACGCATATCGTCCATTTGCGTAACTACCGGGCTTGTTTCGTGTTGCTTGCTCCTTGCAGATACCGTAATAACACCGAAAGGCATCGGTTTTGCCAGATATTTATAATTAGCGTATGTAGGCTGGCTTCTGCTCAAGGTTGTGCTGGCCCTGCATAATTGCTTCTTGCTCCTTGAGCAGCTTTGCAGTCTTTTCGATTATCTTGTCTAGCGCAGCAGTGTTTATTTCGAGGCTTGTGCTCTTTGAAAGCGCGATCAGGACGGCTTTTGCTGCCGACGCGTCGATGTCTAGAAGGCCTGTCTCCCCCATCAGGCAGATTCCCTTCATCTTGCGCATTTTTGCGAATGCGAGAATCATCCCTGCTGACCCCCAAATCATTCCTCTCGACTTGCCGAATATTATTCCGTGCTCTTTGTATTTGCTTATCAACTTTTTGTCTGTGACGTTTGCATAGACCTTCGGCGATGTGGTTAGCTCTTTTGTGACGCTGTACCCGCCAAGCGTGTAGATGAATTGGCCCTTCAGCTTGTCGGCGAAGAAGTCAACTATTTTCTTGTTTACTTCGTACTGCCCTTCTGGCGTGACTGCCTGTGTTTCTCCAGTAAGGAGAATTATGTCGTTCTTTGCGCCCTTCGGCCTCAATAAATAGAATCTATTTCCGACAAGCCTGATTCCTCCAGTTTTGAGCATTACGACTTGGTGTGGAAAATGTGGTGAGTATAGTGTTGCGATCTTCTTTGGCTTGTACTGCTTCCTCAGCGTTTCTGCGACAAGCTTGCCGACATTACCTATTCCAGGAAGACCCACCACTAGGATCGGCTTGTTGAGCTTTACACTTTTCTTGAATCTTATCACAGTTTCCTTCACTGCATCACGATTATAACGTCGACATTATGTCTTCCTTTTCCTTTCTCAGCTTTTCTTTCTCTATTTCGAAAAGCCCTTTCTTCAGTTTGCTCGTCACTACTTCCGATGCACTCTTTATCTTGCTCTCTGCGTCGGCGTAGTCCTTGCCTTCTGCAGACAAGTGATACTTGGGTGCGCTTATGTACTGCACCTCTACATCCTTTTCCTTTATTGCGGCGAGGATGCCCCTGAGCTCAGATGCCCCGTTCTTTGTATTATAGCTTGAGAGTTGCATTATATAAGAGACGATGTACCGTTTTTTCTTTCGGCTGGTCTCCAGCAGTTTTAGCATTTCGTCCTTTGCCTTCTTTGGAAGCTTCGACGCCTTGAACTCCTCTGTGTTCTCGGTGGCTGCCCTCATCAAAGCAGTAAATGTCGGGAATTCTGTTTTCGCTAGAGCGACAAGGCTTTCCTTCTGCGGCTCTAGATTCGCCGAGTGAAGTGCCCTTAGAAACAGCGCGTTCAGCCTCTTTTCTAAATTGAAGATGTTTATCTTCTGCTTCGTTTCGTTCGGCGTTACCTTTTTCAGCGACACGTCGACAGTCTGCCGCTCTTTGTCGTAGAAAGAAACTTTGCAGACTAGCTTCTGGCCTTCGTGTATGAATTCGTGGATATTCTTTATCCAGCCAGACGATACTTCCTTTATTGGAAGAAAGACATCGAGGTTGTTGTATTCAAGAAGTTTGCAGTAGGCACCAAAAGGCATAATCTTGCTTACTTGTGCGATTACTATCTCGCCTACCTTTGGTATAGTCTTTTGCTCTGCCATCTTTTCACAATTACTCGATCTTGTATTCGAGCTTCTTCTTTGTCCTTGAACCCACTACCCTCTCGACTATGTATTTGCATTCCTTACAATTGAGCATGACCTTTTGCCTCTTGGCTAACTTCTTTACAGTAGCTTGACCTTTTACCTTTCCGTGATATCCGGTTCTCTTCCTTACTGCTCTTCTCGTGCCGATAGCTTGTCCTGCACTCGTGCCCTTCGTGTACATCTTAACTGTGTGTGGTGTGTGCTTGTTGCACTTTGGACAAAACGCATTCATCTCTCTTACTATTTTCATGTTATTCACTTTCTTTTTACGCCTGCTGGCAGATCGTGCTGTTGATTAGGAACTTGACATCTTCTTCGTTTCCTGACATCTCAATTAGCTGACCTTTTTCCAATGGACCAAGTTTCTTCCCAGACGGCAGCAGTATTTCCGGAATTGATTGCAGAGACTTGAGCATGTGAACGTGCTGCTTTTGCTGTGCTCCGGTCTCTATGCTGTTCTGGTTTGCGATATCCAATATCTTGTTGTAGAAGTCAACTTCTGTCTGTATAGCTGGCTGTGGTAATTGCTTTTTGTAGGCGACATATATAAGTATCTTTTGCTTCCTCCTTTCCTGAAGCTCGTTTAGAAGCCGTATTGTGTTCTTTTTTATGTTCTGTTCGTTGTCTGTCAGTTCGTGTCCTCCGAGCGACTTCAGGAATTGATCGACATCGTTGTAGAAAGGTTTTGGCAAAAGCTGAAGCTCGTTTGACTGCTTCTCCTTTTGCGTCACCTGCCATAGCGTATCATAGGTTGATTGATTATCCATAGGACCCCGCAGTTCCATTATTCATGGCTTTCTTATATAATATTGTTTGTTGAATTACCGAGTTAATATACTTTAATAACGAATTTAAAGCCGACGAAGGAACGTATTAGGGGAAGTGAAGGGTGGTACAAAGAAAGTAGCGGGGGCTGGATTTGAACCAACGATCTTCGGGTTATGAGCCCGACGAGTACTCCAGGCTACTCTACCCCGCTGTGTTTGATTATATTGACGAAACGAGTATATAAACTTAACCAAACACTGCCGATTACTCGGAGTCCACGGCCTGCACTTCTGGCTCAACGTCGACGGTTTTCTGCCTTGTTCCCATAAGATCTGAAGCCTGGCTCTTGTCAAGCATCTTCAAGCCGTCTCCACATGCTCCACATTTGAAATTTTCCTCAAAAGCAGCGTCGAATGTGAAAATGAGCTTTGTTTTATCGTAGCAGCTGTCGCAAACGAAGTAGTCGTTGCAGTCCTTGTTTATAATCGGCTGTGCCTGCTCGAGGCTTTCAATGTAGTCAAAGAACGGAGGCAGTTTGCTTATGTTTATGTACCAAGCAAAGGAAAGCCACCCGTTCACGTTCTTAGCAACATAATAGTTGGTTATTCCGTAACCCTGCATTATGTTCAGTATTCTTCGCACAGCGTTAATCTTCATATCGAGCTCAGCTGCGAGAGCTTCGTCTGTCTTCGGGCTGACAAGGCCGTTAACAACGTCCATAGCCCTCTTGCTGACGTTCTTTTTCAGATAACCGATCGCAGCTTCATTGGCTGCAAGTCCCTGTATCGCAGCAGCAACCTCTTCCGGAGCGTATATGTTAGCGTTCTTGATCTCTTTCCTGCTCCTCTTCTCAGGCTTTTCCTGCGCTCCGGTTTTGACCTTTTTCGTCGGCGTTACTGCTTTTGTCTTGATTTTCTTTGTAGATTTAAGCGTAATCTTTTTTATATTCCTTTTTACTGCCTTTTTAGCAATCTTTCTAGCTACTCGAGCAGGCTTCACTCGCGCATGCATTCTCTTTTTGATCCTTTTAGTCGTCATTAGCATCACTTCTTAATCATAAATAGGGCGCCCAGAGTATTTAAACCCTCCATTATTTGATAATTTCCGAAGGTGTTTTTGCGGATTTTTTATTAAGCCTTTCCAAGACGTCTGTCGTCGTGTAGTTTGCCGCTCCCTGTTTTGGTGTGCTCATAAGTGCCCTCTCGAACTGTTCTACTGTAAGGTCGTTTTTGAGCTCCCCGGGCTTGTATGGCTTGTTTCCTGCCAGGACGTTGAACGTCACTCCACGCTTCACATCGATGGCAAGGTGCCGCGTCTCGTCTCCGAAAATGTCCACTTCTACAACAACGAGATTGTGCGCCCTCAGGAAGCTAACTACGCTGTAAGCTGTCGTTTTGTCACCATTCTGCATTCCGATTACTCTAGCCTCAAAGTTAGCGTTTGCCATCCTTTTGAGCTCTTTGTTCAGGAATGTCTCGAAATCTGCAGTGAATTTGTAGAACCTACAGACGAGCAATTTCTGCGAATTGACGTCATAAATGCTAAGTATCGCGTCGAAGCTTAGGTCGACTACTCCTACGTAGAACACTCCCATATTGGAGTACTTTGTATAGTAGACCTCGCCCACGCTGAGGTATTTGCAGCCCTTATCCGAATCCAGCTCCACTCTCGACACGTGCTGCCTGTCTTTGAAGTTCTTTACGAAGCGCGACTGGCCGAACTCCGGCTTTATCGCAGCACTTTCAAGAAACCGTTCGAAGCTCAAAGACTCACCTACTTTTATGGCAGCAACAGCTTAAATACTTCGGAGCCGGCAAAACAGGAACTTCTGAAGACACGGAAGCCGCACCAATATATATAAATATTCCTCTTCATAAAGTATTCTGTCTGACGTCAAGTTAGAGTCACTACTCTTTATCAGGTCAGACCAACAGCAAAGTCGTGTCTATATGAAGATTGAAGTGCAGACAAGCAACGCAGCAAGCATGAGCTTTGTCCTAGACGGAGCCACGCACGCCTACGCCAACGCTGTGCGAAGGACTGCAATGAACAACGTCAAGACATTCGCAATCGACAGGGTCACAGTTTACGAGAACACCAGCGCAATGTTCGACGAATACATAGCACACAGGATAGGCCTTGTTCCGCTCTCGACGCCGAAGCGATTCAAGGACGAAGATGAAGTTATGTTCACGCTTGACGCGACAGGACCGCTTACAGTATATTCAAAGGATCTCGAGACAAAGGACAAGGACATTTCAGTAGCAAACGACAAGATCCCGATAATGAAGCTTGCTGAGGGCCAGAGGTTAAGGCTCGAGGGCAAGGCAAGGGTAGGCACAGGATCAAAGCATGCAAAGTTCCAGCCAGGCCTTATCACATACGAAGAAAACAAGGGAAAGTTCACATTTTACGTCGAAACGTTCGGCCAGATGACACCAAAGGAAATCGTCGGCAGAGCTCTCGAATCGATAGAAGATGAATTGAAAGACGTACAAAAGGAGGCAAAGAAACTCTAGCAGGCTTACACGCGGAGGTGGCAGAGCTTGGTCAAATGCGCTGGCTTGAGGGGTCAGTGTCGTAGGACTGCCCGAGTTCAAATCTCGGCCTCCGCATATGATTAGAAGAATAAAGAAAGAAAAAGAAAAGAAAAAGAAAGAATGAATTTCATGAAGACAAACATCGAAAAGAAGAATGTAATGGAATGGCTAACTGCTTTCGACAGCGCAGCGAGGGGCCAGAGCTACGCTCAGCTCTACAAAAGGCTGCATTCGATGCTCAACGTTCCTTCTAGGAAGCGAAGGGCTGTCAGCATTTTCAGGCTTAACTCATTGACGAACGACGGCGACATAGTGATAATTCCAAGAAAGCTTGTGTCGAGCGGAAAGCTTGACCACAAAGTCACAGTTACTGCACTCGAATATTCTGCCGGCGCATTAAAGGCGCTAAAAGAATCAGGATCAAAGGCGCTCCCGCTCAAGGATATGATGGCGCAGAAGAAAATCAGGATAGTGATTTAATGACGGACATTAACGCAAAGGAGTATCAGGTTTATGACGCAAAGGACAAAGTGCTCGGCAGGCTTGCCAGCATAGTGGCAAAGGAACTTCTCAACGGAAAGAAAGTTGCAGTAATCAACTCCGACATGGCGATAATCAGCGGAGACAGGAAGGGCATAAAGGCGAAGTACAAGACAAGGCTCGACATAAAAGAGAAGGCAAACCCTGAGCACTCGCCATACTGGCCTAGAAGGACAGACATGCTTGTCAAGAGGGTAATAAGGGGAATGCTTCCGTACAAGAAGAAGACAACAGGAAAAGAGGCATACGAAAACCTAAGGGTGTTCGTTGGCATTCCAAGCGCATTCAAAGACATTAAACCGATAGAGATAAAGAGCAAGAATCCAAAGGAGATGTACGTTGGCTACATAACTACAAAGCAGCTATCGGAAAGCCTAGGTTACAGCACAAAGTGATATTGATGGCAGAACAACCAGCACAGGCACAGAAAACTACACAACCTACAACACAGCCACAACAGCCGCAGCCGGTGCAGCAAACAACAACTGACGCCCAGGCAGTGAAGAAGGCTCCTGCAAAAAGGCGCACAGCGAAGAAAGAGAGCAAGACAAAAGTTGTCAAGGCAAAGAGGAAGAGATCGATTGCTAGAGGTTACATCAAGGCAGGAAAAGGCTCGCTCAGAATCAACGGCAAGCAGGTCAGCGCAATCGAAACCGATGCAATCAAGAACATGATTATGGAGCCGCTTCTGATATCAAGCCAAGCTAGGGAGTGGGCAAAGAAAATGGACATAAACATAAATGTAAAGGGCGGAGGTGTCAGTTCACAGATGCAAGCCGTTCGGGGCGCAATCGCAAAGGGCATAGTTGCGTTTTCAGGCAGCGAGTCGCTGAAGAAGGAGTTCTTGCAGTACGACCGCTCAATAATAGTTGACGATGCACGAAGAGTAGAGCCAAAGAAGTTCCTCGGCACAAAAGCGAGGGCGAAATTCCAGACTTCGTACAGATAAATTACGATTAGTGATAAATATGATGATGCCTGTAAGGTGTTTCACGTGCGGCGCTGTTATCGCCGACAAGTGGGAAGATTACGACAAGCGTGTCAACAAAGAGAAGGAGGACGCAGGCAAGGTTCTCGACGATCTCGGAGTAAAGAGATACTGCTGCAGGCGCATGTTCATCAGCAATGTAGAATTGATTGATGAATTCATAACGTTCAACAAGAAGTAAGCCAGGCGGGGCCGTAGGCTAACCTGGCAGACTACCAGCTTGGGGTGTTGGTGATCCGAGTTCAAATCTCGGCGGCCCCACATAAGTGATTTAAATGTCAGAAACAGAACAACAAGTAATGGAACAGGTTCAAGACGATCAACAGCTTCTGGTCAACCAGAACGAGTACCTTGAGGTAGGAATACACATAGCCACGAAGACCAAGAGCGCGGGAATGAAGAAATTCATCTACAAGACAAGAGAGGACGGCCTCTACCTTCTAGACCTCAAGACAATCGACGCTAAGATAAAGACAGCAGCTTCTATGATAGCAAGATACAGTCCAAAGGACGTTGTTGTCACTGCATCAAGAATATACGCGATTGTCGCCGCGGAGAAGTTCGCCGGCATAATCGGGGCAAACTTCATAAAGGGCAGAGTGACACCTGGAATATTCACAAATCCGCACAGGGATGACTACATGGAGTCTAAGCTTATCATGATAAGCGACTCGAGGAACGAGAAGCAGGCGATCAAGGAGGCCAGCATGCAGAACATTCCGATAGTGGCGCTCAGCGATACAGACAACTCGACAAAGTTCATAGATCTGATAATCCCGGCGAACAACCGCGGAAGGAAGTCGCTCGCATTCATCTACTACCTTTTGGCTAGAGAGGTGCTGAAGGCTCGCGGAGAGATAAAGGGCAACGAGGAATTCAAGTTTGCTCCGCAGGACTTCGAAGCGAAGAGTGAAGGAGGCCGCTCGAACTTCCAGCAGCAGGAGGCTCCTCAGTCACAGGCCTAATTTTATATCGGCAAGAAGTAGATTGCCGCAATCAGGTAACTTATCAGAGCCAGAGCCATGGCTCCAAGGCTTATGTTCCTCGACCTTTTGAAGAACTCTTTTGTGGGCTTCGCGTAGTAACCAGCAGCTACGTAAAAGAGCGCAATGTTGACTATCGTTATCGGGATTATGTAGACAAGGTTGTAGGCGAACGGGGCCCTGAAAACAAAAAGGAACTCGCTCAACGCAATCGCCTCGGCGTAAAGTATGAATGCGAGCTGAGCAGACTTTTTCACACCAATTTTGTAAACGATATTCCTCGACCTCCTGGCCTTCATGTCTCCTTCTTTGTCGCGGATTGCTCCGTGTATCTCGCGAGCAACCCCACTCAGGAAAATGATGAAGAAGATAAAGATTATTGATGGAGGTATTGCAGTAGTCACTACAAACGTTCCGAAAACGAACGGGAGCGCCATGCCGAGCGCAACGTAGGCGTTGCCGAGGACTGCAATGTCCTTCATTTTGTAGCTGTAAAGGTAATCAAGAACGCTAAAGATAACTGCAATCGTCAGAACATAGACATTGATCGGCGCGCTCGCCAGTATTCCGATTACAAAGCATGCAATGGCCACGCCAAAGGCGCCCCGTTTCGATATCGCTCCTGCGACTATCGGCCTGTTCTTCAAGCCGTTGGCTCTGTCGGCAGCGACGTCAAAATAGTCATTTATCGCGAACGCGCCAGCACTCACGAAGATCGCGCTCACCAGGCTAAGCAGAACTATCTGGAGGCTTGGGAGGCCCCCGGCAATGAGTTCTGCAGCAAGCACGGCAATGATCAGCATTATCGAATGCTCTATCCTTGTCAGCTTAGCAATCGCTACCAGTTTATTCATGATAAAGTTATGTCGGAGCCTCTTTTAAATTGTTATGTTGCGCCGCCACAGGCTCTAAGTCCAGAAGCGCTTTCGCTACTGAATCCAAGTCACAGAATTTTACTATGTGTAATTTATCCTGTGCGAAATTCCTGCAATACCTTTCATAATGATCATCTGCGACAAAGACGTAGACTGCAGAGTAGTTCTTTATTCGCCTTTCTAGCATCACTTTGGTCGGTATGGAACTTTTCTTGTTGCCAGTTTCATATTCTACTGCAGCGTTCCCAGCTTTTGTGAACGCGATAATATCCGGCTTATCGCTGCCCTGTAGCGTCGTAACATTCTTTATTCCATGCAGCGAAAGTCCTTCAGAGATTTTTCTTACGAAGACCTCGTGCTGTATGCTAAGTCCACCATTTTTCATCATGTACCAAGTTTCGTTGTCCTTTTCATCTGCTGTCGGCTTCCAGGTCATTATGCCAAGTTCTCCAGTGCTGATCAGATCGAGTGCCGAAGCCTCGGCTTTCGCACCAAACTTCTCACACAACATTTTATTGCTGACAGGCCTGAGCGCGAATGCAACAATATCCTGTTTTAACTCCTTTTCAGCCGCCTCCGCAAGCTTGTCATTGTCCAATTGCAGTATGACTTCTGCAGCAGAGAGCGTTCTCACCAATAATGGCGTGCCGATACTGCCAGACGCGACAAGCGCTTCGTGCTGTTTCATCTGCAACATACGGCTCTTTACAGCCTCAGCCATCTCCCGATTTCCATTCGACAGAAGTTTCGAAACGTATTCTACTTCGTCCGGCTCCCTCGAATAAAAACTTATGAATGTTGAAGCGTTGGCCACAATCTGTTTGTCAAGCGCGCTCGCGGAATGGGTCGCGACTATCAGGCCTACTCCATACTTTCTACCTTCTTCTATCAACCGCTTTATCAACTCACCTGCCATGCTGCCGTTCCCGAGCAAGAATTGTGCCTCATCTATCATTATGTAATGGCGTATTCCCTGCTCTCTGGTGTTGTCTTTCATGGTCAGATAGAGTCTTTTCAGCAGCTCGTTTATGTAAATGGCACGAGCTTCCTTGCTTTTTAATCTGGCAAGCGAGAACGACATTACGGAACCTCTAAGCTGTTCTAAAGTAACGAAGTTTTTATTGAATGCTGCGGTGTTCAACGGCCTTAGCTTTGTTCTGAGGTTCAGCAAACCGTCGCGCTCCGTAGAAGTCTTGGAATGCATTATAAAGACGCTAAGTTCGTCAATCAAGTCGTCCATGGTCGGGGTTTTCTCCAAGGAGACCGCGTTTTCTCCTTGCGCACCAAACCTCCTGTAGGTGTACTTTAGGCATTCGCCCAACTTCGCTATTTGTATGCCGCCAAGCCTGTACACCTCTGCAAAAAGATCAACAAGGCCATCAACACGCTCGCTTACTGTCATTCCGTCAAGAGCGAGCAGATTTATTCCAGAATAAAGAGCGTTCCTTACCTCCCCACCGACACTTTTTATCGCGTCTGTGTGTTCGTTGTGGACGTCGAACACCATTATCTTCTTTCCTGCCCTACAAATCTCCAAAATCAGCGACTTGCAAAGCGTGCTCTTCCCAAAGCCGCTCATCCCCACTACGAGGATGTGAGGGTTTGGCTCGTTGTCAGGTTCTATAAGCACAGGGCCACTGTCTTTCGTCCATTCCCACGCGTCTTTGGCCTTTCCATAACTGGATTGGCGGCCTTCTACGCACCGCAAGCTCTCCAGCCGTTCGCCAAACATGTAAGCCACGCCTGGTTTCTCTTCTGCTATCTCAAAGAAGCAGCCAGAAGTCAAAGATTCAAATTTTTTAGCACAAGCTTTCAAAGTCTCAACTATCTTCGCGTTCATAACATCATCTTAAATTACTTCTTGATAAAAGAGTCTGTAAGCCAGGATCGCATAATCCGGTATTGCGCCGGTCTTGAATTTTTAAAATATCAAGAGCTGATTAGTGATGCAAACAAGCAAACCGGTCCTTTCGGGGATTGGGAGTTCAAATCTCCCTCCTGGCGTTTTCAATAAATAGTAAACAGTATATACGCTTTTCCTTTGACGCAAGTCCAACTAACCGGAAATACGTAAATACCCGGGCGCAACCCGTAAATATCTCAACTACGTTATAGTATATGTAGCGGAATGAAAACGTTCCCAGGGCTGGTATGTGACTACCTTTAACAGCAAGAAACTCTGTCATGGGATAAGCATTCCACTACCATCACACTTCTAACTTCCTACAGTTTAGTGCAGCAGCTAAGTTTTATTATCTTTAAACCACAACAAGATTGCCTGCTTATAGAGCGTCGGCGCACGCATTCCTAAACCTTTTAGGCACAAATAGGTATTTAAACGTTAGAAAACTGGCACGCTGCACGTGCAGTTAGCCGTGTGCGCTTTGTTTCTGTGCAACGAATAGCCAAGGCTATTCGTGCTTAAATTCACAGCAGAAAAAGTGCCAGGAGGCAAGAACGCCCCCCAGCAAGGCGACCAGTTCTTCACGACCTTCCTACAGTTTAGAGAACTCGTAATATTAAAGCGGTAGGTATATTTATAAAGCTTCTTGTCGCTATCGAATAGCGGAATTTCTGCAACCGAATACCGGGGCAGTATCCCACGCAGGTTATGGCTAATGGATGTGCTAACTCTCGACGTCAAAGGGGTAATTCTAGCAGTGCTGATCGCAGCGCTGCTTTACTACTTTGGAGGCCCGCATTACGGCTTGATTTTTGTGTTTGTAATGATCCTATTTTTGGTGCTCTCGGCCATGGTTACTGGCAAAGGCAGGAAGTACAAAAAACAGGCGCGGCTTTACCAGCAGACAAGAGGAGTCAAGAACGTAGTCGCGAACGGAACTGGACCTCTGCTCTTCGCTTTCGGCTACCTTATTGCTTCTTCATTTGGGATGTTCACTGCGTCAAACCTGCTGTTGCTCGGCTTTCTTTCCAGCGCAGCCAGCGTCACCGCAGACAAGTTCAGCAGCGAGATAGGCGTTCTTGATGGAACACCAACATCGATAATAACACTGAAGAAGGTGCAAAAGGGCGAATCGGGAGGAGTTACCCTGCTAGGCTTATCTGCCGGAGCATTTGGCGCATTCATCATAGCAGTATTCGGCTTGGTGCTAATCAACATACTTAACCCGCAGGTCTACAACTGCCCGGCGGACGGCTGCAACGGCGTAGTATTCTACGAAGCCTACATCGTTCCTATAATCGCAATAACCTTCGGCGGATTCTTCGGCACGCTTATGGATTCGTGGCTAGGCCACTTCGAAGAAAAAGGAATAGGGACTAAGTACTCGTCAAACTTCCTATGCAGCGTTGTCGGAGGCCTTGCCGGAATCGTCGTTCTTGGCTTTCTCTGACGGTTTTGCTTCCTCTAAATGTGCGAATCTGAAAAGCAGGACGTCGAGCTCACGGTCGCTGTCTTCTGGTTGTCTTACAAGCTCCTTTGGCTGCACTGTCGTCGGTGCCTGCTGCCCGCGCCTCAACATGCTGCTGTAAGAAAGTATTCCGCCCACGCACTTGTAGACTTCTAACATGGTTGCCAGCGCCTGCCTGACTGGGTTGGACACTTCCGATGAATTTATCCCTTTTTCAACCATCGCAATAATTTTCTGTGCGTCGTCCGGAAGCTCCGTAATCTTAAGTTCGTTTGTCATTGCCTGTATAATGTCGTCACGGAGATTGGCCAGCGATAGAAGCACACCGTCGCCCAACCTGACTCCGGCATCGCCGTAAAGTGCAGGCGCAGCTCTCCTTGTAGCCTTCTCCCAAACTGCAATAATATCTGGGGATCCCTGAACGTCTACGCTAATGAGTCCTCTCAGCTTTGCTAGCTCTATGCCGACCTGCGTTGCAGCTATGTCCCTTTGAGACGCCATTTCAATCATCGTTATTGGTCTTTTCCAGATATTTATAGTGTGCGGAATTACGTCGTATCCGAAACAGGAATTCGGACTTTCCAATGCTCATCAATAAATACTTATTTGTGCATAAAGAATAGCATTCATCTCGTGTTTTCATGGCAAAAGACAAAGCAATAAGGGAGTTAGAGGATTTGCCCGGCATAGGGGAAGTTGCTGCAGAAAAACTGCGAAGCTTCGGCATAGACACCCTCGAAAAGGTAGCCGTGTCTTCGCCTCACGACCTGTCTGAGCAGTCCGGGATCAGTGTAGACGCGGCGAAGAAAGCGATCGCGGCAGCACAGGAATCAACAACAGTAAACTATGAAACTGGGGAAGCCATACTTCAAAAGAGAAAAGATATCGGCAAGATAACGACAGGATCAAAGGACCTCGACGAAATGATCGGGGGAGGCGTAGAGACGAACGCGATAACAGAGGCATACGGCAAATTCTCCTCAGGAAAATCGCAAATCGCGTTTCAACTATCGGTCAACGTCCAGCTTCCAAAGAAGGACGGCGGTCTTGAAGGAGCAGCGCTTTTCATAGACACAGAAGGAACATTCAGGCCTGAAAGAATAGCAGCAATGGCAAAGGCAGCAGGTCTTGACCAAAAGAAAATACTCGAGAACATAATAGTTGTAAGGGCTTTGACCACAGAGCAGCAGATGCTTACTGCAGAAAGGGCAGACAAGCTTATCATAGAAAAGAACATAAAACTCATAGTTGTCGACTCGCTCACATCGCTTTTCAGGGCGGAATTCCTCGGAAGGGGCGCGCTTAGCGAAAGACAATCAAAGCTAAACTCGCACATTCACAGGCTTCAGACGCTTGCAGATAAGCACAACTTGGCAATCTACATAACAAACCAGGTAATGGACAACCCAGGAATTCTTTTCGGCGACCCGACAACACCAATAGGTGGAAACGTCCTTGCTCACGCAGCGACCACGCGACTTTATCTAAGAAAGAGCAAAGAGGAAAAACGAATAATCAGGCTTGTCGACTCGCCAAGCCAGCCAGAAGGAGAATGCGTCATCAAGGTGACACCGGACGGCGTAAAGGATTAATCCTGTGGTGGAATGCTTTATCTCATCGGAATCGGCCTCGACAAGAACGACATACCGTTAAGCTCGATAGAGGCTGCAAAGGCGTGCACGCTAGTATGCCTGGACCGATACACAACATTTGTCGACGAAGACCGAATTGCGTTCCTAAAAAAGCTGTTGGGAAAGCAGCTGCAGGAGCTGAGCAGATCTGACATGGAAGAAGATCTTCCTGAACTGCTTGAGAAGGCGAAGAAGTACAACGTAGCGATACTTGTCGGCGGAGATCCGCTTGTCGCGACAACGCACAAGATAATGTTCATAGAGGCAAAGAAGCTCGGAGTGCAGGTGAAAGTTGTCCACGCAAACTCTGCGCTGTCAGTTTTAATGGGCGAATCCGGACTCGATTTTTACAGATTCGGGCAGATTTGCACGATATCAAAATGGGTCCAGCACTACTCGCCGGTATCGTTTTACGAAACAATCCAGCGAAACCACACAAACGAGCTACACAGCCTGGTCTTGATGGACTACGTTCCCGAGCACAACTCGTCTCTCGAAATAAAAGAAGCGGTTCGGATCATGGAAGAGGCCGAGCAGAAGTACGCAGGTAAGCTTTTCGACGACAAAACGACTATTTTCGTGATGCACAAAATGGGGCTTCCGGATCAGCAGAAAACAATAACAACTCTGAAGCAGGCGAAGATGCTGAGCTTTGCAAACGGGCCAACAGCAATAATCGTCCCGGCAAAACTATCTGACGTCGAAAAAGAGGTCATAGGCAGCATGTACTGAATGGTGATATTATGCTGCTGCTTGAGTTTTCAGACGCAAAAACGGTAACCGCAAACGACCAGGCAACGAAAGAGTCGTTGCGGAAGGGCCACTTCGGCGTGCAGGAAGGCAAGACACTACGATTGTCTCCAGAAGAAACACTTTATCTTATCGACGTCAGAGGCGCAGAGTGCAGGGACGGAACCAAGAAACTAAGTTTCAACGAAGTCGCAACGCGGTTCGGCAGCAAAGGAAAACTAATGGCACGTTACTCGACATACAAGGACTGGAGAGACCGCGGGCTCATAATAAAATATCCGGAGGGTGTAATTGGAGCTACTGCAAAAGTCGCGAAGAAGTATCCAACATCTGCGTTAAGCCTAAAGCACTACAAACTAAAAGGGCTTTTCTTCCCAGAAGACCTAATCACAGTAATCGACGACAAAGAGGCAGGAAAGGAGATTTACGATGAACATTGGTTCGGGCAATTCGGAACATACAAGCTTAGCGAACGGGGAATCCTAAATAAGCTAGACGCTTTTGAAGCACTTTTCCTCATCGAACACAACGTCTTGAAGATAAGCAACTGCAGCAAGCAAGAGCTTATCACAACCGCAGAAAAGAAACGCCCGGATTTCCAAAAGCTCTACGAAGTTTACAGCGACTGGAGGTCGAAAGGATACGTGGTAAAATCAGGATTCAAGTTCGGGACACACTTCAGAATATACTTTCCAGGGGCAAAGCCGAACAAGGATGGCGACAGCTGGGTGCACAGCGAACACGTCCTCCACGTTTTCCCAAGAGATGCAAAGCTATTGACGTCTGAGTGGGCCAGAGCAATAAGGGTGGCGCACTCTGTCAGGAAGACATTCATCCTTGCCATTCCCGGCAAAAGCAGGAAGAAAAATCTCGATGTTGACTTTGTGCTTTATCATCGGAAAAACAACGATCCGGAATTGCCAGGCAAGGACAGCCCAAGCTACGCAATGCTATCGCTCAGCGAAGAGGAATACATAGGCGGCAGTGAACTAAGCGCCGCTATCGACGACGCAACACAACGCAAGCTAGAGCTCGTGGTGGCCATCGCAGACAGGGAGACATCGGTAACGTACTACAAAATAAGGAGGATCGAACTGCCGAAGAGCCCATGTGAATATTACGAGATCGATTGGATGCAACCGTAGGTTTCGCTATTTCTGCAGTGCACATCTGGCATCTGTCGGGTTTGCACACCTGTTTTAAATATCTAAAACGCGCCAACATAATCATGGGAGACGGATATGATTGCGGAAGCGAGCTCGACAACGGCACTGGCAAGGCGCCGTGGAGCTGCCAAAGAAGCGTTTGCAGAGGCTGCAACATTAGCGGAGGCGACAGAGCAGAGGCAATCCGTAGCGGAAACTTCCGAAGTCCATTCAACTGCTTCTAAAGAAATGGCGGAGGCTGCAAAAGCCGAACATGCGGCAGCCGAGAGAAGAAAGAGGATAGCCGGCGTTCTCGGTCATATAACCGTTTCCGCAGAAGCAACCGCGATTGTTGTCGGCTCGGCAGCAGGGCTTGGCTCATCGACAGCAGCGATTGGCATAATCTGCGCAGTTATCATTGTGGTATCATACATAGCCAAGGCGCTTATGGCTAAGAGGCCTGTAGCAGAGAAACCTGACGATTGCGGCTACTGGGACAAAAACCCAGCAAGCAGTCTGGTACGCATGTACCGAATTGTCGTCGCAAAAGAGACAGCCGCGTTATCTTCATGCCTGCGCCAAACTATCTAGGTGCGGACTACGTGTTCTGTCAAAGTGTCAGGTTTTCTTTAAAAGGACTCTGTTTCTTGTCGGTTTTGGATACCTCGCTTAAATAGCAGTTGTATCATAGATTCATCATGGGGGATAGAGATGCAAACAATAGCGCCTTGCCATGTGGCAGCGGCACCGGGGGTAGTCGCGCATCTTAGGATAGGTGCGCATAGTACGGCACAACAGGCACAGCATACACCACAGATACAAATGCCAGGCTCGCTTTCTTCGAACTTCTGGAGCACTATAGCCACGGCGAGGAACATGCTGAGGCCGCACGCCAGGTTCATACCTGCCGAGATAGTGAACGACCTGGAGATAAAGGACCATGCCACTGCAGTAGAGGTGATAGTCAGGAACACCGCCGGATCATTGGCCTCGAGAGCAGCAGTTGCAGCAGGCAGCATATACGCACTGTCGATAGTTGCACCGTGGCTGATTCCACCTGCGATGGCGATGTATGTGCTGGTTGGAGGTCTTTTGTCGTCTGGAGTGCTCCACGGCGGAGGCTTCGTAGTCGGGAAGCTGTACAAATTCTTCTCGATTAGAAAGGAGAGGGAAATACAGATAGCCGAGGTCAGGCGCGCTCTTGACAACTTATGGTAAGAGTTCCAATAGCGGCAGTTTTACGTCTAGTTTTATATAGTTTTCGCAATCAATAGATGTGCTAGTTTTCTACAGCGATAAACATGGCACTCTACGGACACGTAAAGCAAACATTCGTCGATGAGTATAAGCAGCGCTCGCCGCTCTACAAGGAACGCATAGTCAAATGGAGCGCAGAACCGCCGATAACAAGGATAGACCATCCAACAAACATAGCAAGGGCTCGCGAGCTCGGCTACAAGGCAAAGGACGGTGTCATCGTAGTAAGGGTCCACGTGCTCGGAGGAAAGAAGAAGAGGGTCGCATTCTCAGGAGGCAGAAAGCCATCTAAATCGGGGAGATACTTTTCAAGACAGAAGTCAACGCAATCTACAGCAGAAGAAAGGGCAGGAAGAAGATTCACGAACTGCGAAGTGCTTAATTCTTATTTTGTCGGCGAAGCCGGCGCACAGAAGTTCTTCGAGGTAATCCTCGTCGAGAGAGCAAACCCATCGGTGCTCGCAGACAGAAACTTCAGCCAGGCAATCGCGCAGAGGAACAAGGTATGGCGCGGAATGACAAAGACCGGAAGAAAGCACAGAGGGCTGATGCACAAAGGCTTCGGAACAGCAAGATTCAGGCCAAGCAAGAGAGCGAACAACAGGAGCTGATCCTGCCATGCCGTACATAACTTTCTCGAGAAACTTTTCCTCGACAACGCTGGTCCAAAAGGCCCTGAAGGCAAATCCGATAAAAGATTCTGTAGTCGAAAGGAGGGGCACCAAAACAATAAAGCGGATAGCAGAACTCGCGCAAGAAAACGGATTCGACAAAGTTCTGATAGTAAAAGATTACTCTGAAGGAAAGATATCTGCACTGCAGATGAGGGTAACGAAAACATGCAAAGGATTAAATTGGAAGTTTGGAAAGACAGAAAGTATATCGGTGAAGAAATGACGCATACAGCGACAATCGTACTTCCGAAGCGAACAAAGTCGAGCTACCAGTCTATTCTGGGAAAGGCAAGAGACCAGAAAAGGGGCACGGTCTCAGTAAAGGAAGACAAAGCCACGATCACGATAATCATATCTGCAGAGGATGCAACGGCGCTAAGGGCTTCTTTCAACTCATTGATGCGCGACATCCAAGCAATAGAAGGCACAGTTTCAGGAACAGAAAAGTAGGGTAGTTCCACAAATAAGCCCTTTCTCGGCACGAGAGCCAAAGTTTATAAACCCATTCGCATAATATACTACCTATATCGAGAGAAATCTTGATGTTCCCTGAAGGTAAAAGCCTTCTTTTCCCGACGTTCTGGTCATCGCCTCGGCGATGTCGAAGATACAACAACTAGTGTTACTTATGACCCGACATGGTTCAATGCAATATTGGCCGCACAGACGCGCACAAAAGCGACTGCCAAGGCTGCGCAATGCACCGAAGGTCAAGGAACCTGTCCTTTGCAACATGGTCGCCTACAAAGTGGGAATGACCCACCTTGCATATGTCGACGATTCTGAAGGGCCGGCGAAGAATCAAGAAGCGGTGAGGGCAGTTACTGTCCTCGAAGTTCCTCGGATGGAGGTTTATGGAATAAGGTTTTACGGAACAGACGAAATTTCTAATTATAAAGTAGCAAGAGGCGAGCTCTACAACAAGGCGCTCGCGCAGAAGCTCAATGTCAAGAAGCTTGCCAACGATGAAAGCAAGCTCGAATCGATGAAGGCGAAGGCAAAAGAGTTCACCGACATCACAGCGCTCGTCGTCGCTTATCCCGAAGAGGTTTCAGTCGGCCAACATCACCCGGTCCGATTCGAGACAACGCTCGGCGGCAAGGACTCAGCAGAGAAATTCGAGCTCGCATCAAAGGTCCTCGGCAAAGAAATCAAGGCAACAGACATATTCAAGCCAGGAGAATTCGTCGACGTTTCTGGCGTCACAACAGGAAAGGGTTGGGCAGGAGTAATAAAGAGATTCCACGTAAAGAGAAACAGGAGAAAGGCCACAAACAAAGTAAGGCACGGGGGACCTCTCGGTTCATATGGAGACAGCAGAATATTCTACACTGTGCCAAGAGCGGGGCAGATGGGATTCAACTACAGGACAGAACACAATAAGCGCATACTTAAGATCGGGGCAAAGGCAGACGCGGTTACTATCAACAAAGGCTCAGGCTTCAAGAACTACGGAGTAGTCAAGAACGATTTCATAATAGTCCACGGGTCTGTCGGAGGTCCGTCGAAGAGAATGGTCAGACTTAGAAAGTCGATCCGTGACAGGAACATCAAGGGCATCAAGGAACCAAAGATAACATACATAGCAAAGTGAAAACATGGCAAGCGCAAGCATCAGAACATTAACAGGCAGCACGCAAGGAACAGTCGAGCTTCCAGCAGCTTTCCACGAGGAAGTCCGCGTTGACCTAATAAGAAGAGCTGTGCTTGCAGAAGAAAGCCTTGCACTTCAGCCAAAAAGCCACGACCCGCTCGCAGGTATGAACACAACCGCCCGTTACTACGGGGCAATGAACTCATACAGAAGCGGCAGACACATGGGAAGGGCAATCAGACCAAGACAGAAACTTGGAGGAGGTCGACAGGGTGACGTCAGAAGAATCCCTTCCGGAGTGAAGGGAAGAAGGGCACACCCGCACATGATAGAAAAGACGCTAGTAGAAAGGATCAACAGAAAGGAATACCAAAAGGCGATAAGGTCGGCTGTCGCAGCGACAGCAGACACGCATTATGTCAAGAGCAGGCACAACGCAGAATTTGTTGTACCTATTGTAATCACCAACGACATCGAATCAGTGAAGAAGACAAAAGACGTAATGAAGGCATTCGAGTCGCTCAAGCTTTCTTCAGATCTCGAAAAGAGCTCAAAGCCAAGGATAAGGAAAGGGCTAAGGAGGCTTTCGCAAAGAAAGACATTCAGAAAGAGCGTGCTCCTCGTCGTCAAGGAGGACAAGGGCGTAATAAGGGCAGCGCGCAACATACCTGGAGTCGACGTCTGCACAGCACAAAACCTCCGTGCAAAACTGCTTGCTCCTGGCGGAACACCGGGAAGAGTGACAGTGTGGAGCGAAGGCGCAGTGAAGTCGCTCGCAGACGACATAACAAAGCTATCATTGGAATGATTTCATGGCAGTACTAAAACACCCGCTTGCAACAGAAAAGGCCATAGGCATGGTCGATAAGCACAACACCATCACATACATAGCCGACATCAGGGCGACAAAGCCGGAGATAAAAAAGGAATTCGAATCGATGTTCAATGTAAAGGTTTCAAACATACGGGCAATCAACCTGCCGACAAACGTCAAGAAGGTCTACATCCAAGTGGCAAAGGGCTACAAGGCCAGCGACGTAGCGGCGAAGTTGAAGCTCGTAGGATAACGGTGTAAAAATGGGAAAGCGTCTTAAGCAGCAACGAAGAGGAAAGGGCTCGGTGGCGTACAGAAAAGCGCCAGGCACCTTTGACATCAGCGTAGGCTACACTGGAGACCAGACAAAGAGCATGACTGGAGAAGTCATCGAAATAATAAACCACACCGGCCACACGGCCCCATTGGTAGAACTCCGATTTGAAGATTTCACAACGTCGCACATGCTTGCACCGGAAGGCATCCGCGTCGGCGACAGAATACACGTAGGCCCGACTCCTCATTACACACTCGGAAGCGTAATGAAGCTGGGAGACATACCAGAAGGAATTCCGGTTTACAACATCGAATCCAGGCCTGGAGACGGTGGCAAGTTCGTAAGAAGCGCAGGGAGCAAGGCATACATCGCGTCGCACATTGGCAAGACCACGACGCTTACGCTTCCATCAAAGCAAAGCATAACACTTAGCAGCGAATGCAGGGCACAACTCGGAGTTGTTGCCGGAGGAGGAATGAACGAGCAGCCGATAGTCAAGGCAGGAAAGAACCACTACATCATGCACGCGATCAACAAGATGTGGCCGACATACCGTGGAGTAAAGCTCAACCCGGTCGACCACCCATTCGGAGGAAAGCAGCACCACAAGGGACAGTCTTCTATGACGTCGAGGAATGCACCTCCTGGAAGAAAGGTGGGACACATCGCTGCACGCAGAGTTGGAAGAAAGAAGAAAGGTTAATCAGCGATATTCATGAAGCTCAACGACACAATAACTGAATCTGCAAAGACTTGGGTCAGCCCAAAGGACGCAAAGTACACTGCAGAGGACGTAGAACTTCTCTACATATCCAACGCGCTTGGAGGAGAAGTTGGCGAGCTTCAGAACAAGGTCAAGAAATTCATGAGGAACAAGTACTGGACAAAGGCACACTCAACAGGAATAGAGAAAGAGTCGATCGCAGAAGAAGTGTCAGACGCACTTTTCTATCTGGCGAGAATCGCAGCGCTCCTTGGAATAGACATGGAGCAGTCGTTCGCTAAGAAAATGCAGGAGAACGCACAGCGATATGTCCAAGCAAAGAAATGATGTTGATTGAATGGTAGAACGTGTAGCTTTTAGAGGAAAGATGCCCGCAGAAGCAGCGGCAATAAAGTTCGACGACTATGTAAAGCTAGTCACTGCAAGGACAAGGAGGGCGCTAAAGAGGAATGCTGTCGACTACAGGAAGCTGGTCGCGAAGGTAGAAGCGATGAAGAAAAAGGGCGCAACAAAGCCGATAAAGACGCACACCCGCGAAGCTGTAATCATTCCATCATGGGTAGGCCTCACATTCGAAGTTTATACTGGAAAGGAGTTCGCACGCGTCGACATAGCGGCGAACATGCTCGGTCACAGATTGGGCGAATTCGCATACTCGACAAAGAGGGTGCAGCACAGCGCTCCTGGAATAAGAGCAACAAAGGGAAGCAAGTTCCTAGCGGTGAAGTAATGACTGTAAAATATTCATTCAACCAGAATCCTGAAGGTGTAGTTTTCGCTAGCCAGAAGGATATCAACGCAAGCTTCAAGGACTTGGGGGCAGTTTGCGCAGAGATAAGATACAAGCCGATAGGAATAGCACTCGATACGCTTGAAAAGGTGGAGAACTTCGAGAAGCCAATCGTTTACAGAAAGCACAAGAGAGGAATGGGTGCCCGCCACGAACTTGGAGGAAAGCAGGGAAGGTGGCCAGGCAAATGCGCAGGCATAGTTAGAAAGGTGCTGGTCAACGCAGTCGCAAACGCGAAGAACAAAGGGCTCAACCCTGATGCAATGTACGTTGTTCACGCAGCTGCTAACAAGACAATGATAGCCGGAAGGTACCCGTCAAAGGGGGCACTCTTCATAATGCACGTCATGGGAATGGGGCCCGCAAGAAAGTCCGACCTGGAGTTCGCAAGAGTAGAAATCGGGATTGCAATGCTTGACGACAGAAAGATGCATCCGTCGATGACGGCCAACATAAAGTACACTATAAAAGGCCTGCCAAAGCAAAAGAAAGAGGCGGCGCCAAAACAGGAAAAGAAACAAGAGAAGAAAGCAATCATAACAAAAACGCCAAAGACTGCAGAACCAGCAGCGACAAAGGAGGCACCAAAGCCAGTCCCTGCTGAAAAGAAAGAGATAACACAACCGGTGAAGCAATGACCATAGAAAGAAAATTCATAGAAAACGCGACGATCAAGCTTAAGATATCCCGTTATCTCGAAAAAGAATTAATGAGGGCAGGATTCTCGCGAGTCGAGATCCAGAAGACACCGGTGCTGACAAGAATCACAGTTTTCGTTCTTCTTCCAGGCCGTGTAATCGGTCCAGGAGGCAGAACAATCAACAAGCTCACGGAAGAAATAAAGGCGAAGTTCGGCGTAGAAAATCCGCAGATAAATGTCATGGAAGTCGAGAACAAAATGCTTGAGCCAATGCTTGTCGCCCGCGACATAGCAGAGAAGTTCGAAAGGGGAATGAACGCAAGAAGAGTCCTTCAGATGGCGCTCAGAATAATAATTGAGAATGGCGCGCTAGGCGCAGAAATAATCGCGAGCGGAAAGCTAGCCGCAAAGGGCGCGCGCGCAAAGAGCATAAGGAAGAGCATAGGTTACATTCCAAAAGCCGGCAACGTCACAGAACTAGTTCGAGAAGCAGAAGCAACTTCATATCCAAAGTACGGAGCCATCGGAGTAAAAGTGCGAATAGTGCCTCCTGGAACAAAGTTCCCGGACAGGGAAATAGGCAAGATAGAGATTCCGAAGGCAATACTGAACGCCTAGCTTAATAAAGGTTGTTTAATTATGTATATCGCCCCATCGGCGATAATTACTGCGGGAGTAAATGCTTGTAACGACAATCATAGTAGCGCTCATAGCCTTCCTGGCCATGTTCATCCCTGGAATCCTTCTAGCGATTGCGCTTCTGAGGAAGACGGGACTACACATTTTCGAGATTGCAGTGCTCGGCTTCACATTCGGGTTCATAGGTCCGGCTACGCTAACATGGCTTGAGTCGTATCTGATGAATTCGATACACTTCTTCACATTCTCGCTCACACTGTTCTTTGTCAACGTGCTAATACTGACGGTAATAGGAGCGATCTTGTGCTGGAGACAAGGTGTCTTCAAGAACTTCAGGCAGGAACTTTTCCAGCAAACAGGAACCAGAAATGTGCAGAGCTGGGTCTGGATTGTGTTGCTCGTGATAATGCTATCGACGTTCGCAACAAGAATGCTCAGTATAGGAACAGCACCAACCTTCTTCGAATTCGACCCGTACTTCGACATGGTAGACACGAACTACATACTCACATACGGCCAACAGCTTCTGCTTGATCCGTCTGCATGGCCTGCAATACCGGCCGGAACAAACCACAGAATAGAACCGCTTGTCCCATACGTCGAATCGTTCTGGTATGATCTATCGAACTCATTCGGGCCTAACTACAGCCAGCTCAACACAACATTGATGAGCGATGTAGGCAGCATATATCCGCCAATCGCGGCAGCGCTCCTCTGCTTTGTACTTTTCATGATAATATACCACGAATACGACGAGTATCTTGGCCTGATCGCGGCCGGGTTCGCCGCTGCAATGCCTGTTCTTCTGACAACTTTCATAGCAGGGGAACAGCTTGTCGAACCGTGGGGAATTTTCGCGCTGTTCTTCTTCATAGCAGCTTACATGCTGGCAGTAAAGAACCCGAAGAGCATAAGGCTTGCGCTCTTTGCCGGCATTGCATTCGTATCAAACTTCCTCGGCGCCCACTATTACACAGTAACAATGGGGGTGTTCGCTGCATACCTGCTGATACAGGGAGTAATCAGCGTCCTCCAGGGCGACATAAACAAAGATTTCTACAAGATGAACCTGATAGTTCTCGGCGTCATAGCCGTTTTCCTCGCTTTGTTCCTTCCATACAGCTCAACATTGCAGAATAGAATACCAAGCGTACTCGGAATTCCTATCATCATAGGCGGGCCGCTGCTGGTTCTCATTCTTATCGCACTGATGGACTATGGTCCAAAAGAACTCGCGAAGCGCAAGATAATATTCAAAGAGCTGAACGCAACAAACCGGTTAATCGGGGTGTTGGCGCTCGCGGTTCTTGCGCTGCTGGCCATATTCCTGACTCCGCTCGGAAAGCCGATTATGGGGTATCTAAACTTATCGGCAAAGTTCACAACCCCATCGAGCGCGCTCTTCATGACAGTCCAGGAATACATACCGACAGGGCTTACGTTCAATTTCGGCGGAGCAGGCTTTGGCGTAATAGGCACAAGCTTCTTCGGAATCCCGCTCTTGGTCTGGATCGTATCAGCGTTAGCACTGCTGCTAATATTCATCAGCATAATATTCAGAAGAAGCCAGACAGGAATACTTTATCTTGCGATTGCGCTTCCTCTTATGGTTGCAGGATATTCTGAAGTAAAGTACCTTCCACACTTCGGAGCTGCGTACATTCTACTGTTCGTCATAGTGATGGGAGAGTTGATTTACCTCGCAGAGCATGGCTTCGAACTGAAGAAGGGCAAGGAGCTCGAAGTCGGGGTAAAGTTCGCAGATGTCAGCAAAGAAATCAGCGCAGAGCAGCAAGGCGCAGCAATAACCCACAACGACGGAAGGAAGCACCACCACAACACTGTGTTATCGTCTATAATATTTGCAATCGGGCTGTTCTTCCTGTCCTCTGTTTTTGCAATACTCTATCTCGCTTACATGGGCTTCACAAAGAGGTTTGCAGCAATGACCACATATATATGGGTCGGCCTAGCGCTTCTCGTCGTTGTCACAGCTGCGGCCACGCTGAAGAACGGCAACGTCTTCTGGGGAGAAAGCGTTACATATCTAGCTTCGTTCGGCGGTGCGCTTACAATGAGCGGCGCCACATCAAACGCCCAGGGATGCGCACAGCTATCAAACCAGGGCAATGGTGTCGGCTACACAATATTCTGCAACACAATCCCGCAGTACTGGCTCAATTCGATGTCCTGGATAAGACAGAATGTCGGCCCTATGGCGCCAAGAGTTCTATCGTGGTGGGACTACGGCGACTGGATCAACTGGTTCGGCAACAGCAATGCGTTCCTGAGAGGCGACAACGCCAATGCAACAGAGGACTACGCGACCGCGGCACACTACGTCCTCGGCGAAAAATATGGGCCATCATCGCTCGCAAACTTCATGAACACCAACCAGAGCAAATATGTGCTTTTCGACCAGGATCTAATTTCAAAGTGGCAGGCCCTCGACTTCCTTGGCTGCATCTACGCTAACGAGACGTCATACAAATTCGCAGTATCGCAAGGGCAGTCGCAGAGTCCTCCGGCCCCGTACGCGCTTGGCACATCGCAGTGCGAGCTTGATCACAACCCACAGTTCGTATTCATACCGCTAGCAGCGCTTGTGCAGACCAACAGCACAGGGTCCAACATAAACTACTACTGTTCCATATCAAACAACAACGCAACGTATGCAATAGGCCTTATCTTGGGCAATAGCGGCCTATCGAACCAAACCGTCTGTGTGAATCTGGCGCCATCACAAACCGGAATACTCAAGGTTTACAACCAGTCTGGAAAGCAGATCAACGCATACATCCAGTCAAACAACTATCTAGGCGTAGTCAATTACCAGAATGTGCCGCTAGTGCAGTATATGATGATATACACGCCAAATGCAGCAAACGGCGTCATCACAGATGCACCGACCCTTTTCTACAGCTCAAACTACTACAAGGGCTTCGTGCTTGGCAACCTTCCTGGTTTCCACCAAGTATATCCGGAAGGGGCAAACACCACAGGAATCAACTTCATAAATGGAACATGGCCTGTCAGAATATACGCAGTCAACAACTTCACGGGACAACTGCCTCCGGTGCCGCAGAAGCCATCATGGATAAACAACAACTACACTATGCCTTGAAGCAAACATCTCAGGGAAACCATCTAATATTTTATCATTAAAGCATAATGCACGGGCTCGTAGCTCAGCCTGGTCAGAGCGCTGGTCTTATAAGCCAGATGTCCGGAGTTCAAATCTCCGCGGGCCCAGTCAGGAGATTTGAACTCCTAACAATGTGGACAAAAGGCCCATTGAACTAGGAGTTCAGATCTCTTTTACGCAGTTTAATCCTGCCAGGGCAAACCTGCCGTATTTATATTCTTGGCTGATAAGTATTTTCATGTCTCTTTTAATTGGCGTATTACTCGGAGTTATCTGTTTCGTAGGATTTGGTTTATCTGATTATTTTGGTGCTCTCTCTTCAAGAAAAATAGGAGCATTTCAATCAGTTATTGTAAGCAGAATATTCTCCTTAGCTATCATGTTAGTCATATTATTGATTTTCTTTAAACTGCCTGTGATAATGCCTGCTACATGGGCACTTTTAGCCGTAACAAGTTTGCTGCTTCTACTAGGCTATATCTGTTTTTACAAAGGATTCAGTGTTGGTAAGGTTTCTATAGTCTCTCCAATAGCAAACTCTGCCGTAGTTGTCACTTTGGTTCTAGCATTATTGTTCCTTAGCTACACTCTAACAAATTTTGAAACGGTGGGCATAATCCTCATAATAATCGGAACTGTCTTGGCTTCTTTTGAATTAAAAGAACTGAAAAAGCTTAATTTTAAAATTGCGGTAAAAGGTGTTTGGTATGCTTTTGGTGCTATGATATTTTGGGGCATTGGAAGTTTTCTTATTATAATTCTTGTTAATAATCTCGGATGGTTTATACCTATATTTCTTGTGTATGTGTTCTATTTTACCTATTGTGTTATATACGCAATTTCTCTTCGTGTAAAGTTTACAAACTTAAAACCAGCACTTCCTATTACTGCTCTAACTGGTGTATTGGCCACAATAGGTTTTCTAGCTTATAGTATCGGAATAACCTTAAATTATACGTTAATAGTACTTGTTCTGCTTGGTGCAGCACCAACTCTAACTGTAGTCCTCGCACTTACTAGACTGAAAGAGAAACTAGAAATTAATCATAAGGTAGGTATCTTGCTAATTTTAGTTAGCTTGATTTTGCTCTCTTTGTAAAATATATATAAATATATCTTGAGATTTAAACTCCTAACAGGCAGGGCATCGGGCCCATTTAACTCCGTGACAATATGGCTTATTGCAGGTTCTGCGATAGAGAGCTTCTTGAGAAGCACGGAGTGCTATATAAGGACAAGTTGTGCACTGCAGTTCTAGACAGATACCCAAACTCAAGGGGACACACACTCATTATACCTAACAAGCACCACAAAGATATCCTGACAACAGACGACAAAACGCTGGCCCACATGGCTATAGTCGCCAAAAAGATATCGAAAAAGATAGAAAAACGGCTCGGCGCAAAAGGGTTCAAACTGCTTGTTGACGATGGAAAAGCCGCAGATCAATCTGTCATGCACCTCCACATCCACATAATCCCTGCTTACAAAAAAACAGTCAATTTGAACGGCAAAAGACATAAACAAATAACAGAAAAGGAGAAGAATCTGCTGTTAAGGAAACTCACGAAGTAATCCGAAAGCTCTTTATAGTATAATCAACAAAGCCGAATTGATTCAAATGGCAGATGCACAAAAAATCGCGCCAAGGGCAAAAGTGGAGTTGCGCTTCACTGGCTGGGGTGGACATAGCGATGAGCCAAAGACGTTCGAAGTTCCGCTCAACGTCGCGCTCGAAGCAAGAGAGCCTGGCAAACTAGGCACACTTCTTCGCAGGCAAAGACTCGGTAAAGGCACTGGCAGGCTGAGTGTAGACTACCAGAACGGGATTAAGGCGCACTACGCGTTCTCGATCGACACAACCGGAAACGTAGAAAACGTAGTTGTGATCTAGTCAGTAAAAAATGTGCCTTTCCTTTCTGCACACGCTGCATTTGTAGGCGATGTAGCCTTTTGAGCTCACTATTCTTACAGTTGCATTAAGCCCAGGGACCAAAACAGAATTGCAGTGCGTGCAAATTCTGTCCTTCATGGTTTTCGGTACAGGAACTTTGTAGTGCGAGCTTATTTTTCTGAGAGTAACGACATAGTTGTGCGAAAAGTCAGGATGGTCCTTTGCATTGTCGTCAGCCAACTTAAAGAGCAGCCCTATCCTTTCCTCGGCTACCTTTTTCACAAGCTCCTTCCTGCTTTCTTGCATAAAATCAGTCGTCAGATTGCCCCGACGTGGCCAAGAAACTCCTGCAGAGGACCTTCCAGTCCGCTAGAGCTCTTTATCGTAATTATGTTATTCGATATTTCGATAGGCTTGTCGGTCAATTTTCCATGGAAAAGCTGAACTGCCCGCTTTGTCTCTTCGTCCTCTGGAGCAGCTATGTTCCTGTCCTTTATTATGTTTGCGCGGGCAACCACCTTGACGGAGTTGTCGATCGCGCCTATCATCTTGTTTTTGTTGTTGAACTGGAGCAGCATGTCGAGGAGCGGCCTGTATTCGAAGAGCTTGTAGCTGTCGATTCCAGGGCCATCGACAAGTATTATTCCGTCGTAATCAGAAGGATTAACCTTGGCAGCGTTGAGATTCACAGCAACAGATGCGCCATGGCTTCCAATGCACGGCTTCGTCGAGTAGCTGGTGATTTCATAGCCGACGTTCCACCTGTCGAAGAACATCTTTACCATTGACAACGTTTCATCGCGGAAGTTGTTCGGTGCTATGAATATCAGGAATTTCATTTAGTCACTCGGCCATGTACGGTGCCAAAAAGTATGACAATTCTGCGTCGCCAATTTTGTAGTTGATCTTGACAGGCTCTTCCGTCTTCAAACCCATCATTATAGATGCGCCAGCCGGCGATGCACTGATTATCCTTTCCAAGTACTCCAGATTGAATGTCGCTGCCGACGCTTTTGTCACATCGAGCTTCTTTATGCCGTCGGTGTTGCCCTGGTGCTCCTCTTCAAGTTCACCGGCATCGCCCTTCGCGGCAACCACAAACGCATTCTTGTCCGTCTTGAAGCTGACATATGTGCTTAGCAGGTTCGCGTCCTTCAGAACCTCCTTCAGGAAGTCGCTCTTGACTTCTACATTCGACTCAAACGCGATCTTCGGCTCCTTGTCCGCATCTTTTTTCACGTCTATAATTGGAAGTTTGTATCTCCTTTTGCCGTTCTGGCCCACGAACTCCATAGAAAGCTTGTTTCCGCTGTCCTTCATCACAAGCTGCTCGCCGTCTCGCGCGCTGGCTAGTATCTTTCCAAGGTTGTCCAGGTTAAGGCCCACAGAAGTCGGTTTCTCAATCTCGAACTTTGAGAATGCCTTGTTCGGAATGGTGAACGAGACCATGCTTATTCCAGAAGGATCCATAGCCTTCAGGGTGATGCCCTCCTTCGCTATGTTGAAAGTGCCCTCATCAACGAGGCTTACTATCGAATCAACGCAGCTTTTCCAATAACGTGCATCATCTATCTTGATCTCGAACATGCTATCACAGGATATGTGATAAATATACTGCCCTAAAAGCATATAAACATATGCAAAACATCGGCGCAGTTTACTATCGACAAAAGGTTCTTAAACTCACTCCTTTATTTTCCTCAAAACTTTTCTGATGTTGCCGTATGTCATCGCATCTATTTGCTCGCTTGAAATGCCCCAATCGCGCATTGTTGTCAAGAATACGGCATAGCGCTCCAGGCTCGGTATTCCAGAAGCATAATCCTCTGGCTTTGTGCCCTTGTTGTATGTCTTAAGCGATGCCGGATGCGGAGCGTGATCGCTTTCTATCCAATCGATTTTTCCCTGCTTCAGAAGCTCACGCATTTCCATCATCATCACATGATCCCTCAAAGGAGGATTTACCTTGTATTTAACGCCAACCTGCGCTTCCATATCCAATGTCGAAAGGGTCATATGATGCGGAGTAGCCCCACAGCTTATTTTCATCCAAGACTTTGCATCGTTGACAAGCATTACTCCCCACGGGGTTGTGATGTGGCAGATGTGCACGTGGCCAGCGAATCCGGAATCTGGTATTATGCCTATAAGGTCTATTATCGAGCGAATCTCTGCTCCTGGCGGCTTTACTTCGTTCCAGCTGGCCGGCTTTTCCGGATCCCATTTTGAAGGAAACTCCAGATCTACACTTTCTGCGTGTATCATAACAGGTCCTTCATAACCCATCAGCTTTAGTATCCTAAAAACAGTCCTCAGGTCTTCTCGGTTTGTCACTGCAAGATTGCCGGTGCTTCTTCCGGCATAAAGCTTTATTCCGACGACTCCCGGAATTGTGCTGTATGCTTTGACCGCCTCTCTGATTTGGTCTGGGTCGCTTGTGACGCCCACGTAGATGTAGTAACCTTCGGTTACTCCCTCTTTTCTAGCGAGATCCATGCGCGCCTCACAGTCTGTCACTGTCAGTCTTGGCCGCTTTGTGTTCGGCATGTCTACTACGGCACCGACTCCCTGTCTGTCGGCTTCATCTCTGCCTTTTCTTATTGTATAAAAAGACTGCTCTTCGTCTCTGAAGTGCACGTGCGGGTCGATTGGTTTTCCTACATACCTTGATGCGACTGCAGCAGAACCCTTTGGAATCAAGTCCGAAGGAGAGGCGAGGCTCATCATAGAATCAGTTTCAATCAGCTTCAACTGGTATTTAAGTCTGCTGTTCTGCTACTTCGGCACGTTTAGCCTTTCGAGAACTTCCATCAGTTCTTCGAAGCTCCACGCAAAAGTGTCGAAAGAATTAGTGAACATGAGGTCTTTGTCAAGCCTGCTCTTAAGATCATCCAATTTGCCGCCATTGACGTCAACAAAACCTATCACCGGCTTTCGCATCTCGGACACTTTGCCAACCTCTGCGGCGAAGTCGATTCCGTAGTGCCCATCGTCGACGAAATAAGCAAGGAATATCTCGGCATTCCTGATGTGTTTCATGTTAGAATTGAATATCTCCTGCTTCTCCATGTTCTGTTTTGTGTGCTCAGCAGCGAACGTTACAGTGAATCCAAGTTTCTCTAGCGTTGTTGCCAAGGCCTTTGTCCTTTCTTTATGCCTGTTCGGGGCGCAGATGAATATAGTTTTCAATCAATCACACAAAATGGGGCCACCGAGATTTGAACTCGGATCACCAACTCCCGAAGCTGGTAGTCTGCCAGGTTAGCCCATGACCCCACGTAGTAGAGCTTTGGCTAATAGCTATTTATTGCTAATCTTTGGCGATTAAATCGGCCTGCCCTTTGTGCCGAGTCTTTTTCCAATGCCGAGAACGTCTGTGAACCGTGAGATGAATGATCTTTTCACTGGCGCCACGCTTCCGAGAACTCTGCTTTCGAGATCCCGCTGTTTTCTAACCTTCAATACCTTCATTCTGTTCCTGAGTTTCTCTGCCTCCCAAGGTGCCATTGCAGTTGTTCCAGGAGCCCATTCCGATGTGCTTTTCTTGTGCGCCACTTCTGTGACTGCCGTAGTTATCTCCGCAGTGGGCTTGCCGTCGACATGTGCAACTGATTCTGTGAACTTGTGGCCCACTTCTCTTACTGATTGGTGTATTCTCCAGCCACCGTAAGCGGTGTTCACTGTTATTTGCGGCGAGCCGCTAGGAACATTTACTGCAAGTTCTGCGCTGTTTATCAAGCTCTGCGTCTTTGCGACTGGCATTCCCGCGTGCTTGCTCGTCTGCAGCGCCATGTCGCCCGTAATCTGCACTTTGTCATCAACCACTGCGGTTACTGCAGTTTCTGCCTGTGGTTTTTGCAGGGCAACGCTCTCCCGCGCAGCCGCGATTTCAAGTATCTTCGCGCTATCGTACATGAACGGCGCAGGCCTCGCTTCTTTCTCCACTGGCTCGTAAGCAGTCGGTTCCCTCCTCTCGAAGCCCTTCAGTATTGCCGGCGAATCGTACATTGCGAACGCTAGCCTTTTCTGTGCCGTCTGTGAGCCGCTGTTCAGACCATTGTCTCCCATCAATAAACATCTCGTAGCCCGAGCTATTTAAGCATCTCGAAAATGGAAAAAATAGGAATAAGACCTTCGGATTTTCAAATATGATCCTTAGGCCTTCTTCGCCATCTCTCCTATGTATGGGACTTCCATGTCTGTTCCGTTGAACGCCTGGTATGCTATGTACATCGCATATATCCAGACCAGCAGCCAGAGCAGCGGGATCAGGAACAACAGGAAGAAGAAGAACACGAACAGGAATTCGAGGATCCACACTATCACAGCAGCGACTATCCAGTATATTATCGCCTGCACCGCGTGGAACTTCAGCCTCTTGTCCTTGTCCGCATAAAGCACGTAAATAAGTATTCCGGAAATAACCGGCAGTATGTACGCTATGAAGAACATTATCTTGTCATTCTCGCTTTTTGTTGTTTTTTCAGCCATCTCATCACCATATTAAACAAAACGGTGCGGCAAAAGCCGCACCTTCAAATCAAACAATTTATGGATACGATCCAGTACCCAAAGCTCCTGCACCTCCTAGCGCGCCAACAGCTCCGAGAGCAGCGGCGAACACAGCGAAGTATAGGATTCCGGCGACTATCACCCAAACCAGCCATACTATGAATGCCTGGGCAAGTGTTGCCTTATGCTGGGCTGCGAGGCTGTTCCAAAGGACCCATAGGCTGTACAAGCCAAGAAGACCGACTATTAGCCAGCCTATTACAGGTATGAATATCAGCCAGATGAAGCCAACGATTGTCATGACAGAGTATGCAACTCCTGTCACTGTTCCGCTAAGCCCATTCTTGAACCACTTGAAGACTACTCCGCCTACAAGGTAGTAGAGTATTCCGTCAATTATGATTCCTATCGGGATTGCGATCCATAGATACATTATCGCTCCGACCACTATGAACACTGCACCGAGGCCAGTCGCCAAGCCGCCTACGCCTGGTATTGCGCTCAGTACGCTGCCTAGGACTGTCGTTACTATCAAGCCCAGAACTATGAACAACACGAAAGGCACTACGGAGAATTTGTAGTACATTCCAAGCGTCTGCCCTATCGACATCTGCTTGTTGTTCTTGCTCGGGTGAAATACCGCATCCAGGCCTATCTTAAAGTCATCTATTATTGCCGTCATGGTACCACTTTGAAAAATATGCTCAGCAAACGTTTAAAAGCCGATGCCCTCTATTCTTTACGAGGCTTTTTGGTGGACAAATGCTATTTTGGCGCGCAAGCGAAGTAAAGTTCGGAACCAGCGGCTGGAGGGTCGATGTTAAGAAGGAATTCACAGACAAAAACGTCCTAAGGGTGGCGCAGGGCATAGCATCGTTCCTAAAGACACAGTTTCAGGGTGGAACAGTCATAATCGGGTTTGATGCGAGGCCTACTTCGCAGCATGCGGCAGAGTTGGTCTCAGGAATAATCGCTGCAAACGGCTTCGAGGCATTGATGTCTGATTCGCCGAGCCCAACACCTGCGATAACAAAGACCGTGATCGACAAAAATGCTATTGGAGGTATAGAAGTGACTGCAAGCCACAACCCATCAAACTACAACGGAATAAAGTTCATACAGAAGGGAGGCATTCCTTCGCTCAACGAAACCACATCACAAATAGAGAAGCTAGTGCCGAGCAGTCCGCCGAAGCAGCCGCAGCAGCAGCAGGCGAAGCCTATCAACGTGCGAGAAGAATACATTCTTGCCCTGAGCAAAAAGCTAGACCTCTCAAAGGCGATAGGCATGCACGTTGTCGTGGATCCAATGTTCGGGGGAGCATCGGGCTATCTTGCACAGGCGCTCTCTACGCGCGGGGTAAATGTCGACGAGATAAGAAACGTCCACGGCATGGGAGCAGAGCTGACTCCTAACCCGAAGAAGGAGAACATAGCAGAGCTGATAAGCCACGTGCAGCAGCGTGGCGCGGATTTCGGGCTTGCCAACGACGGAGATGGCGACAGGATAGTAGCCGTTGACCAGAAGGGCAACTATTACCCTTCACACATGATTGGCCTGATATTGGCAGACTATATGTACAGCAACACCATCACGAAAGGCCCAATAGTCAGATCGCTCGCCACACCGAGCGCGATCGACAACCTTGCAAAGAAATACGGAATTCCGTTAATAGAAACCAACGTCGGGTTCAAATACCTGGGCGCAGAACTCGCAAAGGGCGCAGGCATCGCAGTGGAAGAATCCGGAGGAGTCGGCCTTGGCTGGTGGATTCCTGACAAGGACGGAGTTGCAGCAGGGGCATATCTGACACAGGCAATCTCAAACTACGGAAAGCCTCTAGACCAGATTTGGCAGGATCTCGCAAAAGAGTACAACTACGGGGCATTCACAACATACGACTTTGAAATTGACGACAAGCTAAAGACCGCAATAGAATTCCTCTACAAAGACACGGCACGAGAGATGTTCGGAGGCAGAAAGATAGCGAGCAGGAACTACAACGACGGGATAAAATTCACGCTCGACGACGGCTCGTGGGTTTTGATAAGGAAGTCGAACACCGAGCCGCAGATGAGGGTATACATAGAGTCGAAGGACGCAAGGGCGGCAACAGAAATAGAAGGAGCGGTCAACAGGTTCTTCGGAGAATGGCTTCCCTAACCTTGTCGCCTTCCTATCCTATAAAGATCTTTTGGATTTCTAGCAGCTGCGCCTTCGCCAGCCACTCTAAGCACGCCACTTGTAGTGAATCCGGCAGAAGCGCTTTTTCCATCATCGTCAACATGGCTTGCTATTGTCACTGCTGCAATGTTCTCTGCAACCCGCAGCGCAGAACGTGTCATATCCGCAGTGAGGGCTCCAAGCTGCAGCACATATCCGTGGTCATTCGGAGCAGACTGAATCTCCGCATACTTTTTTGTATCGACTTTAATCGCCATTGGAAGATCACATCCCCTGAAAGCATAAAGTGCGTCTATGAGCCTGGCGCCTTCTCCAGGATATATCCTTTTCAGTGTGTCTACAAGCGTGCTGGCAGCGTCCGTGAACTCGCTCCTTTCAATCCTCGCACTTTTCATCTTCGCTATGATCTGCTTCGCACCCTCGACTACTCTGCCTTCATCCAAAGAGCGCTGTCTATGTGGCCGGGCCGCGGCATATCCAGTCATGAATTCACCAATCGCGCTAGCAATTGTTGCACAGGATATTTATAGGTTCTTTTTGATGAGGTAGCAGGGCTCCGAAGTGGATGAATAAAGACTTCTGCTTCTTCCGTTTTCTGCATTCTTCGCCTGCATCAGCCAAGCAGCAATATCCATCGCAGCCGGCGCTATAGCAATTATTTTAGGGAGAGACTCCGGGTCCTAGCAGCATTGCAAAACTACTGCAGTTTTCCTGGCGCAAGATTGCCTCCGTATCTGTGCAGATCGCGGATATTTGTTATCCTGACCGCAGGGGCTTCTGTCGTCATTTCGATTTCTATAGGATTTGCATTCCTCTGAAGCATTCTAATGTCGGAAACAACAAGCCTAAGGTTTCCTGCTCTGGTGCGGGCTCCGAGTGCGGCTAGCGAAGTTGCAAATTCAGGGCTTACGAAAAGCCCGAGCGCGTCTGCAGACTGTCTTATCGAACTTGCCGCTCTGCGCTCATCGCCTGTCATGTAGAGCATCTGCAAAACTTCAGCAAAGCTCTGCGCCCCGCCAAAGGCCGCCTCCCAGGTCGTGATGTCTTTTACTGCTGCAGGCGCTGCAAGTTTTGAAACGAAATCAGCAGTAATGTGCAAAGTCTCTTCTCTCTTTGACAGGAAATTTGCAAGTATCTCGGCCTTCTCGAGTCCGCAACCATCTTGCGCTTGCCCGACTATGCGCATGAATCCTTCTGACAGCATTTTGCCCAGGCGCTCCCTATCCATGATTATTCTGTCCGAGCACGCTATCGAAAGGTCTGCAATCTTTTGCGAATGCTGTATACCAAGGTCAGATATTGCTCTAAACACTCGGTTCTCCTCCAATGTTCTGAATCCTGTCGCTTCGTTTGCTGCGATTTCTTTTCTTGTCAATTTATACACCTTAGCGTAATCTTGGCGCATCCCTGCGAGGAGGAACTACATACTGCTCCCTTTCTATCTGTTGAAGCTTTGCAGCAACTCGCTGGCCGATTCCCACTCTTTCGAGCTGTGCAGCATACATTGCCGATGCTTTCACATGAATCAGGCTTGCGTCTTCATTCGAGTCTCTGGAAATGTCTTGGGTCGCCATATTTCCACCATTCCGGTGAAGATACCTGAAAAAAGGAGATATATATGCCTTACGCCGGCAGTATTTCTGTCTCGTCAATAAGCAAAGCGCTATACGACTATGCCATAACGCTCCCTCAGGGAAACGGCCTCGGCTGCAAGGTGCTGGCTAACATCATTATACATTGTAACCAAGCTTCCAGGAGTATAACGCATCTTTCTGTTCTGCGTCAATATTGTTAGATAGCTGTCGGCGTGCTGCCAGTATAGATAATGGTCGTTTGGGCTTATCACATTCAGTTCTGAAAGCTCTTTCAGCAGTCCGAGCGAGCAGTCAAGCCCATATTCATAATGCAGATCCTGCATCCTCAACACGAAAGAGCGCAGGTATCTTAGGTGGTACCAGCTTTTGTCGTCGCCATACTTCGCAAGCACGATCTTGAGATTGCTGATGCCTTCTCTGCAGCGCTTTGCCGCGACCGGATCTGCTCCTGCTTCAAGCCTGCTGGCATTTTCTTCCAGCACACCAGTCATTTCCAGGAACACGGTCACTATCTGTTCTGCACTGCCTCTTGTCCCTGTCCTATCCGCGACTTCTGTGAAACGGCCAGCGAGCGCATCTATGAAAGACGAATGCTCTCCTATGCTTGTCAAGAATGTGTTCTTCTCAGGGTCCATCTTGTCAAGCCTGTCGATGGCGACCTTTGCAGCGATCTTCATCGAAGAGGGCGTGGCGAGCCTCAACACATTCAATACAAACGATGCCATGAACTTCTGCGCCTTCTCAGGGCTGTAGATTTCACCTGCCTTTGCGAAAAGCGCTACTGCTTCAGGTATCTCGACAGCGTTTTTGACCCTGTTGGCAAACATCCTGAATGCTTCTTCTCCGCGCATTGAAGCTGCCATCTGGCTCTCTTCAGGCTTGCGCAGCTGCGACATGCTCTGTATCTTTTCCCTGTAGAAATCATCAAGCAGAATAGCCGCACATCTCATTGTCTTTGGGCTATCGATCAGCTTGTCGACTATCTGATAGCAAAGCAGAAGGCTGTCAAACTTTGCATTGCGCTTTTCGAGGGCCTGGAGAGCATTGAGCGCATCTGTCACTTCTTGGCTCTTCGGGTGCCTCGCCTTAAACGATTCTCTGAGTTCTATGATCCGCTTCTGTGTGCTGTCGACTTGGTCCCTTATCACTACTGGAGGCTTTCCTGCCGGTGCAGAAGACGTGTTAGGTTTGCCGAACATTTAAACCTCTATCACTCACAAAGTTCTGATATTTAATGATTTATATCGATAAGTCATCAGTGAAACCTTCATGATAACAAGGCTGTGTGACAAAAGGGTATTTCCGATAGGCATCGGCACCTGGAGGCTGGGCGGAGGAGCAATGCTCAAGAGCACCGCCAACGACAAGAAAGAGGTAAAAGCGATAAGCTACGCCCTCGACAAAGGCATTAACGTGATAGACACTGCAGAGCTCTACGGCAAGGGCCACGCAGAAGAGCTGGTCGGGCAGGCGATAAAAGGGATCAACCGCGAAAGGCTACTAATAATATCAAAAGTGTTTGTCCACAACATGGGCTTTGAGGGAGTGCAAATGGCTGCGAAAGCCAGCATAGAAAGAATGAAGTGCAAATACATCGACCTTTATCTGATACACTGGCCGACTACAAGCGGGGCAATACGCGAAACGATAATGGGGATGGAGAAGCTGATGGATGAAGGTCTAATAAGAAATATCGGCGTCAGCAATTTCCACATCGGCCATCTTCAAACTGCAATGGCGGCAGCACAGAAATACAGAATAGTGGCGAACGAAATCTCGTACAGCCTCATGCACAAAGAGGACGAAAACGATGTCATACCATTCTGCGAAACCCAGAAGATAAAGATAATAGCGCATACGCCGCTTGCCCAGGGTCGCGCGATTCGCATGAAAGAAGTTGAAGAGACGGCAGCGCGTTACAAAAAGAAACCAGTGCAGGTTGCACTGAACTATCTGCTAAAGAAATCGCTTCCTATTCCAAAGGCTGTCGACCAGGGACACATACGCGATATAATTGGTTCTGTCGGTTGGCAGCTAGACGACGAAGATTATAAGATTCTTAGCAACGTATAACAACCATGGGCTACCTGTACGAGAAGATCAGGTTGGTTGAGAAGGAACAGGTCTATCCAGCATTAGAGGACTCGCAGCTTCTTGCAAAGGCGGTCGAAGATTACGCATTCGGCAAGGTGCTTGACCTCGGGACAGGCTCAGGAATCCAAGGCATAATAGCCGGGCTTAGAAACTGCACCGTAACATTCGCAGATATCGATGACAACGCCCTTGCCGCAGCAAAGATGAACGCAAAGCTCAACGAAGTAAAGGGAAAGTTCCTCAAGACAGACATTTTCAGCAACGTCAAAGGAAAGTACAACACAATAATATTCAATCCGCCGTATCTGCCGACAGGCGAGACCAACAGGAGGCACATCGCCCTTGACGGCGGAGCAGACGGGAGAGAACTAATCGACAGGTTTCTAAAGGAGTACAAGAAGCACGTAGAATCGGTGCATGTTGTGCTGATGCTCGAGAGCTCGCTCAACGGATTTGAAAAAGACGCAGAAAAGCTGAAGGCTGACATAGTCGGAAGAACCCACTACTTCTTTGAAGACCTAGTTGTGCTCAAGTTCAGATAGGTTTTAAGAAGTAGCTTTCAATTATAAGTCGGTGCTATGATGTTTGGTATTCCTATCTCATTGCTATTCCAAGCGGCGGGCTCTGCACAAACCTATGTGACTGCCGGCTCTGTTTATACTGAAAACACGATTACAGTTCTCATCGAGATACTTGCGGTGCTTGCGATATCTATGCAGATAGCAAGGGGTTATTTCCTGAGGATACTAAGAAAGTTCACTCTCAGATTGGCAGCGGATATCTGGTGGCTTCTCTTTGTATTACTGAGAGACGCGAGCATATTCTTGGTACTGTTTTTGGGAGTGTCGCTTTTCTGGCCAGGAACCTACCAAGATTACCCGATAGCAGTTCCGTTCCAGCCGCTCGCAATCGACTTCTTCGCGTTCGCGCTTGTGCTTCTTCTGGTCGTAGACACAGACGAAGTTCCAAAATGGAACAGTCTGCTCACAATATTCGTGCTTATCGGAACGACACTCTACCTGTTCGGCACTGTTTTTGTCACCGAGAATGCGGTCGCGCTAGCTACGCTTCCGCCAACGGTGTCGACAAGCACATCGAACTTCTGGGGCTTCATGAACACATACTTCAACTCGGAGAACAATCCGGCCATGGGCATCTACACGTTCTATGTCACATTCACAATCCTGCTGATTGCCGGAGCCGCGGCTGTTGCCGCGTCTTTCAAGGGCAGCTATCCGAGAAAGAGCATAGAGACCAATCCAAAGCCGATAGTAAAGCAGGCATAGATGATGCGATGTATTTCAAGAAATCCCAGTCGGCAATGGAATACCTCATGACGTACGGCTGGGCGATACTCATCATAGCGGTTGTGCTTGGGATACTTTTCCAGCTTGGCATTTTCTCTGGCGGAAACTTCCAACCGCATGCGCAGGCAGGATCATGTCAGGTGCAGAAGAGCATTGCAGGAATATCGTTGGAGGGGGAGTGCAACGGGATGCTGCCGGAGTTTGTGGGGCAGTTCAACGGTGCAAGTAGCGTAATAACAACCTCAATGCCATCAACCGCCACGCCTTCTCAGGGTACTATAGTTATTTGGTTTAACAGGCAATGGACCACAAATGACGGACAGTACCATGGCCTCGTGGGGATGGGCGGATATTATGGGGCAGCTGGCGTCGGCAACACGAACGATAATAGTATACAGCTTTTTAAGTGGACTGACAACAAGTGGTATTTCGGACTGTGGTCTCCTTCTGGGGGATGTTGGATCAATTCGGTGGCGGATTCATCAATTTCTGGAAACACCTGGCATCAACTTACAGTTGAATGGGGAGGTTCAATAAACGGAGCAGAAATGTGGTTTGATGATGGCACCCCTTCAAGCTGTCCACCGACAGCGGCCCTTACAGCATTTGCAGTACAAACTATTTACATAGGGGAATCGGACACTAACAGCTACATGAATGGATATCTTGCGAATTTGCAAATCTACAACACGACGTTGTCCGCAAGTGAAGTCCAAGCACTCTATCAGGAAGGCATAGGCGGTGCTCCGATAAGACCCCAAAACCTCGTAGGATGGTGGCCCCTCAACGGGAACGCCAACGACTATTCCGGAAACAACAACAATGGAAATGCAATCAGCGTAGGCTACAGCAGCTCGTGGGAGAGCGGATATACTGCCCCATAGGTGAAACAATGCCATACCAATTCACCTTCGACAACACAATCTGCATACAGTGCGGCGTATGCGGAGACGTATGTCCCGTCAACACACTCGATTTTACGCGGCCTATGCACAAGAACGTAGAGGACACGGCGACCGACCACGACGAAGCTGTCGTCGACATGACTGAATACCCTATTCAGGTGGCGAGATGCATAGGCTGCAATATCTGCCAGGAAGAGTGCCCCGTCTCCTGCATAACAATAATCGACGTCCAGAAGGAACCTGCGTATGCTCCGATCCAGGGCCCTCTCACCCGCGAAGAGCCGATTCAGGACGAGTTCGCCCTGTCGAAGTATACCAAACTCAGGCCGTCAAAGGTCAAGGTCCGCGATCCTTGGGGGAGAGAGTACATCTACACTCCGAAGAGGAGAAAAGGCTCAACAGAGACATGGACGGAGAAGGACATGGCCCCATAAAGAGTCCGAAACATCTGCTACGGAATTTCTTATTTTCACAGCACTTAAATATCTCGGAAATCACTATAATTCTGCATAGCTAGAATGCGATGCGACGATAAAATGACACTAAAGGCGAACAAAAGGGGTGCACAAGGCAACGGGAATGGCCACGCCCATGCAGAGGACGGCATAGTTGACGTTTCACGCGTAGCCGCGCAGAAGAATGCAAAGATTCCTGATTACGACGAAGATGCGAAGTCTACAACTCCAAAAGAGGTAGCCGCGGAGCTGCACCAAGAAAGCGTGGTGACCACAGAAGGGCTTCCAGAAGAGAAACTAGTCAGAACGCTGTGCGCAACTCTTGGCGGAAAACACGAAGAGATAGCAAATGTAATGCTTTCAGAGATCAGCAAGGCGAAAACAGCTCTCAACCAGGATGAGTTCCAAAAATTCGTTGGGCTGTTCGCTACATACAGGGTTGCATTAACTCTGTACACAGATTCCGATCTGGTCAGCGAACTTGCGACAATAGTACACGCCGGCTTCAGAACAGACGCCAATAACGACGTTGTGACCGGAGAGGTTGTGGATATCATATGCAACAAGACGAACGATCTTCTAAAACAGAACAATGCCGACAAGAGCGCTATCAAGCAATGGCTAATGGCGCTGTCGAACACTGCCAGCACTGTAAACCGCGTAGACAACATGAAGTTCATAGTAATGGCGAAAAACGTCCAAGACGCGATAGTCGTATTGCACGAAGCAGAGAGCACAGGAGGATTGGCAGAGAGGCTTGTGCTTGGAACAGTAGTAAGAGCACTCGTATCAACCGACGAAGTCGACCTTAGCGAACAGAAGGTGCAGGGCGAAACATTGATTATGCAGACACTCCACAACGCCATAGCAGAAAGAGGGCAGCAGAACAAACGCTTCATGCACACCCAAAACCAGATTCCGCTAATGAGGAAATTGATCAATGCATCAGAAGACACGCAAACAACACTGCTTGTCAACGGAGCAATTGTCACCATATCAAATAGGATAGACTACACGCAGGGAAGCACACAGCCACTGGTTGCGGACAGCATGTATTCTGCTCTTGTGCAGCTTGAACCTGCTACTGCAACTGCGATAATACTCAACGTGGCACCGGTTGTCACGAAGGTGAACGCAGAGCAGTTACTGACAAAAGTCACAGAAATAGTGCTCGTTTCACTTGGGGTGGCGCTCAACAAAAAGCCGCCAACGGAGCAGCTACGGCCAGTCTTGACAGACGAAGAAATATTGCGCGTGGCAAATCCGCAGCCTACAAACGAAGAGCCGGCAGTGCAAGATGTACCACAGAAGAAAGCGTCTCTACTCAGAGATGGGCAACCTATAAGAATGCCGATGAAGCCGAGAAACGGAGACGAAAGGGCATCAAAGTAATAACTACTCAGAATCTTTCTTCACAAGCTTCAGCACACCCGGCTTTGGAGTGTATATGTCGCCGGAACGTTCCAGTTCTTGTATGTATCTTGTGAATGCAGTCGCATCTATGCCGATTTTGAGTGCCTCTTCTTGCACGGCGCCATACTTGGCTCCGGTCCCTCCGCCCTCTGTTTCGAGCTTTCTGATTATTCCTATGATGTTATTCATCTTGTCTACTTTCTCCCTCGGCATTCCTGTAGTGAGCATATCTATGTCGCGTCTTCCAGTCGTGTCGACGGCTAGCGTGTTCATCATGTATTCGAGCAAACCTATTGCACGCTCTGCATCGCTAAGTTCCACAATCTCGGACAACCGTGCCTTCGCGCTCGCTTCGGCCATTCTGACAAGACCCTCTATCTGACGCGGAGTGATTGGAGTTGCACCCTGGCGTTGGCCGATCTTTCTAAGCTCAACATAATATTCCTGCACTCGCTTCGACGCCTCTTCGCTAAGGCGAGGCAGGACTGTTTTCTTGGCGTACGCAATGTATTTTCTTAGAAGCTCTCCATCGATTGGAGGTTTATCTACCTGCTCGTGGTCCTTCATGTCTGCGATTGTTGCGCCTGCAGCCTCGTGTTGCAGCAAAATGTGGTGGGCTATGTTCTTGTCAAGCTCCTCGTCCATCGTATCTTTGATTGGGAATATAAGGTCGAATCTTGAAAGCAGTGTCGTCGGTATATCAAACTGCTGTGCAGGGAATGTGTTCGGATCGAACCGCCCAAACTTCGGGTTTGCAGCCGCAAGAACCGCGGTCCTTGCATTGAACGTTGCGATGATTCCCGCTTTTGCGACGCTGATTGTCTGCGATTCAAGCGCTTCGTGGAGCGCAGCCCTGTCGTCATCGCCGACTTTGTCGAATTCGTCTATGCAGCATGTCCCTCCGGATCCCAAAACGAGAGCTCCTGCCTTCAGCACCCATCCTCCTTCAGAAAATTCGTCCCTCTCCGCGATCGCAGTCATTCCTCCTCCGGTGACGGATTTTCCGCTCACGTAAATTCCCTTCGGAACAAGTCTTGCTACTGACTGAAGCACTCTTGTTTTTGCGCTTCCAGGGTCTCCAATCAGAAGCACGTGCATATCGCTTCTTATCGGCCCTCCGTCAACCAATTTCTTTCCTGGTGTGCCGCCGAAAAGCTGGAGTGCGACTGCCTGCTTTATCTCTTTGTAACCGTAAATCGAAGGGGCTATCGAGTCTGTTATCCTGTCGAATATCTTCAGGTCGCTGCCGAGCTCCTTTATCTGCCGCTCTTCTTCCTCGCTTATCGAAAGTTCGGCAAACTCTTTCTGCTTCGGAACTATCGAGCTTGTTTCGAGGAACATAGTGTATAGGCTCCTGTCTATCTTCCCCTTAAGATTTTTCCTTGGTCTTATCCTAAGGATTCCAGTCAGCTCGATTATGTCTCCCGGAATTATCTTGTTGACAAGATCGTCCTCGAGCCAAACTTCAAGCTGCCACGTCGGAGAGTTTCCGCGCAGTTTCTCAAGAGGGTCCTGCACGGCCACTTTCTGGAAGTTTATGAAAGAGGAATCTTCAGGCATCTGCTTGAGCGACTTCCTTTTGCACTGCTGGCATATGTCGAGAACTTCATCTTTTCCGTCTATGAATTTGTATATAGCACCGCAGTAGCTGCATTTGTAAGCATCGATCTTCGCCTTCGGGCTTATTTCCGACCTTTTCACTATCAGGCTGTCGAGCTTGAGCAGCTTGCCTATGTTAGCTGATCCAACATCCATGATTAGCGGGCTGTTTGTATTCTGTCCCTTGAACCTGACGTGAACTTCGTTGTCGCCGAGATCAAGCTCGCCGAGCTTTCCCTTCAGCGATTCGGTAGCAGCATCAATAATTAGGTCCGGTTTGTTTATCAGCTCGGCAGCAAGGTCTGGATCGAACTTGCTGAGATCGTTGAAATCTACAGTAAGGCTTCTCTTGTCAGGAAACGCCACAATTATGTCGTTAATGCCTTCTCTGTAATAACGCTCCAAGAAGTCGTCGAATCTTGTTCGTATTGCATCAACGAGAGGGTCTCCCATCCAATCGCCCCAAAAGCAGAAGTATTAGCGCCTTCTGATATTATAGACAACCAGAATTGTCTACACAACGTTAATATACATTTCTTCAAAAGGTATATCCGGAAGTGCAGTGACTTCTTTTTGTTGTAAGTGGTAGTTTGAGTAAGATAATCGTAACATCTGCATTGCCATATGTCAATTCTACACCACATTTAGGCAATTTTGTAGGCTCTGTGCTGCCTGCTGATGTGTATTCTAACTATCTGCGAATGAGGGGAGACGACTTCATCTTCATTTGCGGATCAGATATGCATGGTACCGCGTTGGAAGTGCGCGCCCTGAGGGACAAAACCGATCCAAAAGTGCTCGCAACTCAACTTCACGAGACGGCAAAGTCCCTTTTTCTCAAATTCGGCTGCAACTTCACATATTATGGAAGCACCCATACTGAGCAGAACAAGGAAATAACCGACCAGATATTCAATGCGCTCTACAAGAACAAATACATAACTGAAACACAGCACGAACTTCCGTATTGCAACACAGACAAAATATTTCTTGCAGATAGATTCATAGAAGGAAAATGCCCGAAGTGTGGATACGAATCTGCACGGGGCGACCAGTGCGACAAATGCCAAAACCTTCTCGACCCGAAGGACTTAATCGAGCCACACTGCACAATTTGCGGCAAGAAGAACATAGTTTTCAAGAAGACGAAGAACCTTGCGCTCGACCTTGAAAAGCTCCAGCCAAAGCTCGAAAAGTTCTTTGAACAGACATCGAAGAACGAGTGGAGCAAGAACGCCATCAACGAGACAAAGAAGTACTTCAAAGAGGGGTTAAGGCCTCGCGATATTAGCAGAAACACAAAATGGGGGTTCCCGGTTCCGCTCACAGGCTTTGAAGATCAGGTATTTTACGTTTGGTTTGACGCACCGATTGGTTATATTGGAATAACAAAGGAATGGAATGCTCCGAAGTGGGAGAGTTACTGGAAAGCCAAAGACACAACAATCGTTCAATTCATGGGCAAAGACAACATCGTGTTCCATTCGATACTCTTTCCAGGCATGCTTTTGGGCTCAGACTTGGGCTACACGCTTGTCCACACCCTGAAGTCTTACGAATTTCTCAACTGGGAAGGCAAGAAGTTTTCAAAGAGCAGAGGAATTGGCATGGATATGGCGGAAGCAATATCGGTTGTGAAAGATCCGGACTACTGGAGATTTGCGCTTATGCTGACTGCTCCTGAGAATGCAGATGCAGATTTCACAACCGAAGGCTTCGTCGAATCCGTCAACAAGATAATGAATGGAAAGATAGGCAACCTTCTCCAAAGAGTGCTAACTCTCATCAACACAAACAAAGAAATATTCGATAGCACTGCGAAAGTGGACATGGCAGTGTCAGACAAGCTTGACGACCTTGTGAAGAAATACACCAACTTTTTTGAAAAAGTAGAATTGAGGGAAGCGCTGAAGACCGTTGTCGAAATCACCGATGTCGGCAACTCGCTCATAAGTGAAAAGGAACCATGGCTTATCGCAAAGACAGCGCAGTCGCTGAACGACCCAACTTCTGCAAAGGAATTCTCTGTGATAATGAATACGCTCCTAAAGATATCATACACGGTTGGAATACTGATTTTCCCATTCGTGCCAAACGCCAGCGCAAGAGCCCTGAAATATTTCGGGATAGAAAAGACACCAACATTGGCGTTGCTTTCAAAGGCGCCGAAGCTCGCGCCAAAACTAGAGCCAAAGCCGATATTCGAGAAGCTTACCGACGAACAGATAAAGAAGATAAAGAGCTATTCCTAATCAGCGAATTCTGCTTCCAGGCAAGATGTCCTTATCTGGCTGGAGAAGCACTGCGCGTTCTCCATCATCAGCTGCAAGAAGCATTCCCTGCGACACCTCACCAGCAATATTTTTCGGTTCTAGGTTCACGATTATTATGATGAGTCGTCCCATGAGCTCCTCCTTTGTATACCACGGCTTGATTCCGGCGACAAGAATCCTTTCGCCGAGCTCACCAACGTCAAGTTTTAGCTTGTACATCGGCTTGCGTGCTGCAGTAAGGTCTTCAACGTCCACGATCTTCGCTACCCTAAGCTCTATCGCTGCGAATTCATTGAAGGTTACCATAAGGCATCTTTCTCAGGAAACTATATTAATTTGTCGTCGGTGGAGCTGCTGTTGGCGGAGCCGGCGGCGGAGGCAGATTCTGCTGTTGTATCGGCGTTGTTGCTGCTGCCGGTAGCGGCGGAGCAGGAGGCGGCGGAAGCTGCACTGCCTTCTGCTGCTTCAGATATTCTTCGAGAAGCGCATCTATCACTCTTGTGTATACTGCGGCAGATTCGTAAATGGTGCCGTTTAGGAACTGCAGGATGTTCTGCTTTACTGTATTGTCAAGCGCTGCGAAATCTCCACGGTTCATCCTTGCTCTGACGTCGACGTTCCAGCTCTTCGTTGCGAACTGCGAAAGCTTTACTAGATCAGCACTATCGATATCGTTTGACGCGAAGCCAAGGTTGTTTTTGTGCGGAGTCACAGAATACCAGTATTTCAACATCTCCTTGTACAATGCGACTGCGCCATCTGCTGTCCTTATATAATTCTGATCGCTCAGCTTTGGATCTGCAGCTATCTTTGCTCTTAGCCCTGACGCTGCGTCAAGCTGGAGGTAGCTTTCGACACGCTGAATATAGCTCTGTATCTCCTGCGCTGACATCTGGGCCGGCACAGTGGTCGCAGTTTGCGCTGCTTGCTGTGAGGTGGCTGTTGCTGTTGTTGCTGCTGCTGTTGGCTGCTGTGTCGTGTTTTGGTTTGCCTGTGGCGCCTGTTGAGTAATCGGAGCAGGAGGAGGAGGCAGTATTGTATTCATAAATTTGTTGATCTCGTCGCGCAGGCTGTTCAATGTGTTCATCAACGTTTGATTTGGCTGTTGCCCCATTCTTGTTGCATTGTGCTGTTCGAGTTCTATCGCCCGGTCTACAGAATTGCGTGCCCTTCTTGCAGTATCAAAGTGATTTGTCTCCATTGCAAGTATGATCTGCTCTTGGGCCAGTTCCAAAGAATGTTCTGCCGATGGGTTGCTGTAGTAAATCCTTTCAGCGTTAAGTACCCGTTGTTCCATGTCTCTTACCTTCTGAGCGTGCTGATTCGTCACGACTGGAGTAACCGGTGCCGCTCCTGGCGGGTTTGGTGTTTGCTCGAATTTCTTGACCTCGGCATTAAGCTCACCGATTATGAACTTGGCCTCTTTTACGATGTCTGGCTTGTTCTCCTTCATTCCAGCTTCTACTGCAGCTTTTCCTGCATCGAGCGCAGACTCGAGCATTATCTGGTTGCCTATATTCTTTCCGTAATCAAGCCCTATCACAGCAAATTTGTAATAATTCTCAGCAGTAGGGCTATTGTTCAAAATCCTGTGTGCCTCGTCGTACTTTCTCTTTAATTCCAATGTCTCGGAGCTCTGAGTTCCTACTCCGCCCTTGACTGCTGGTACTGCACCTACACTTGAAGCTGCCATCTCACCACACCATTCATTATCGCGTCGTTTCTGATATTTAAAGCACTATGTTCCAATTCCGTTAATCGGTTTGCATGTTGAACATGCCGGCGGCTTCTTCGACAATCTCCGCAGCTGCTCCCACAGAACTGTAGCTGTAGCTTCCAGTCCCGAGCCTGTCGTATGCTGCCCTTCTGTTTTGCTCGGCGTTGTCGACAATAGGTCGGTCTTTCTCCTTAAGTTTTATGACCTGGTCAGCCGCGTCGACAGCTTTCCTGAGCTTCTCCTGGTCCTTAGTCAGAGTCCCAAGCGCAAGATAAATGTCAGAAAGCTCAAGATACGCCTCAAGGCTTGGCGTTCCAACGACCAAAGCTTCAAGTTTTTCTGCAGCGCGCTCAAGGTTAAAGATGACTTCTTTTTTAATCAGCTGCACGGATTCGTGTTGATCTTCTGCGCCTGAAAAAGAGTCTGCAACATACTCAAGATCGCCGCTCTCGACTTCAACAGAGCTAGGATTGCCTGCATTCTTGTCGATTACCTCCAGGTCGTCCATGGATACGCTATCGAAGGCATGAAATAAAAAGATATCTTTATCGTATCAGTAGGACCTTCCGAAGTTGGCTATGTGCTTCGCCTCTTTTCCACAGTATGTGCACTTTGCTCCTTTCGTCTTTTTCTGCGTGTCGAGAGGCATATTTGTTATCTTTGCGCCGGTTTCATCCTTCACTCTGTTTTCGCATTCGGCAGAGCCGCACCAACCTGCTTCTACCATTCCACCATGCTGGTCGAGAATCTTCTTCAATTCAGCGTAAGTCTTTGCCGGCCTTATGTTGTCGTAAAGGAACTTCTTTGCGTTGTTGTAGAGATTTGTCTGAATGTCGTCGAGAAGTGTTTCGATGCCATCTTCAAGTTCGCCTATGGCAAGCGGCGCCTTCTCGCCGGTGTCTCTGCGGGCAGCGACAACCTTTTTCTCCTTTATTTCGCGTGCACCGAGCTCTATTCTTACCGGAACACCGCGCATCTCCCATTCATTGAATTTCCATCCCGGAGAATATGCATCGCGGTCGTCAACATGAACCCTAAACTTCTTGCTAAGGCGTTTCTGGATCTCTTTTGTCGCTGCCATTACCTCCTTCATCGTGTCTTCTTTGTAGATCGGCACGATTACCACTTGGATTCTGGCAACCATTGGAGGAATCACAAGCCCTTTGTCGTCGCCGTGAAGTGCGACCATCACTCCGAGCTCTCTTGTTGAAATCGCAAACGTGTTTTGGTAAACGAAGTCCTTCTTGCCTTCTTTGTCAAGGAAAGTTATGCCGAACGCCTTTGCAAAGCGTTGGCCGTCGCTGTGGAAGTCCGGTCCCTGGACAGTTTTACCGCTTGGCAGTATGTGTTCGATGCTGTAGCTCGCATCTGCGCCTGCGAATTTTTCAGAATCGGTCTTTCTTCCAACAATTCCTGCAATCGCAAGATTATCTTTAAGCACAGCTTCATAGGTCCCGAGAACAAAATCCTGTTCTGCGTCTGCCTCTTTTTTCGTCGCAAATGCTGTGTGCCCTTCATTCCAGAGGAATTCTCTGCTTCGCAGGAGCGGAACCGGGTGCTTGAACTCCCATCGTACGACGTTGTTCCACTGATTAAGCCTCATCGGAAGGTCTCTCCACGACCTTATCCACTTTGAGTAGCTGTCATACATGATTGTCTCTGATGTTGGCCTAACTGCTAGCCTTTCGTCGAGCTTGCTCTCTCCTGTGTGTGTGACCCACGCGACTTCAGGAGTGAATCCCTTTACGTGTTCCTGTTCCTTCTGAAGGAACTTTTCAGGTATGAACAATGGGAAGTATACGTTGAGTATTCCGTCTTTTCTGAATAGCTCGTCGGTAGCCCGCATAGTCGCTTCCCACGCAAAGTAGCCGTCTGGCCTGAAGGCGAGGCAACCAGACACTGCAGTGTAATCGACAAATCCAGACTTGATTATTACCTGCGTATACCATTCAGAAAAGTCTTGGCTCTTCTTTACGGTTATGCCCTCCTGCTTTTCGCTCATGTCAGCCACTGAAAATAGATCTTATTATCAGCTTAAGATTGCTCATCTCTTTAAGCCTTCTGTAGGAATAGCCAAACCACTTCGGCCCGAACGGCACATACACAGAAACCTTTGTTTTTCGGGCAAGTCGAAGCGCATAGTCCGCTCTTATCCCATTCAGCATTGCAATCGTCATGTTTCTCTTGTACTTCTTCTCCAATGTCATCGCCATGCCAATCAGCTTCTGGTCGTGCGTTCCTACTGTGAAATTCTTCATGTTCCAGAACATGTAGTTCATAAGTTCAACGTAGTTCTCTGTCGCTTCTTGTCTTGTCGGATAAGAAAGCCCGTCGTGGAGTTTGTGCGCGCCCTTCACAAGGCGAACGTCTGCGCCAAGTTTCGCGAGGGATTCAAGGTCCTTTTCTGTGCGCTTGTGACACGACTGGAGACATAATCCTGTGTTGTGGCTCCCGATCTCGCTTTTGAAGAGCTCTATGGTTTTTGGAATTGTCTCGTATTCCTCCATGTCCATCCAGACATATACGCCATTTTTCTTTCCATGCTCAACGATGCTCTTGTAATTTTTCTTTGCGACTTCCATTCCAAGAAGAAGACCGATCTGTGTCGCCTTCACCGATATTTCGGCTTTAACACGAGCAGCCTTTATTGCATCTATCAACGACAGATAAGTGCGGACTGCGTCATCAACGTTATCCTTCTGCTCGTACTCCTCACCCAAATAATTTATTATCGCAGTCACGCCATGCTTGTTGAGCTCCGCGGCCCTGTTGACTGCATCTTCTATCGTCTCTCCAGCTATCCATCGTCCGGCAAGAAGCCTAAGAAGAGTCCCGCTCATCGAATCAGCTAACCTTTGAAACGAGGCTTTAAATATCTGAACGAATCGATGGAAATCGATCAAAATGACCACGCAGAGGCAGTCAAGCCAAACAGGAAAGGAAGTCCACGGTACAGAGGGCATGCTGCGCGGAGAAAGAAGCAGAAAAGCCCTGCTCGGGCCATACGTTAGCAAAGCCAACGTCGCAGAAGGTATTCCACTACTAACAGCGGTCCTCAGGGAAAAATTGAAATCCAATATTCCTTCAGAAACCGAGGAAGTCGCGCTGGCGCTTCTACGCAACTGCCATTTCAAAGGCCTCAGGGCCACTCCTCTTTCCACAGAGGCTCGTGTAGTTGTGCTCATATATGCGGCTGTGCAAAGACTTGGCAACCCTATAGAACTGGACGTGCTCGCCAGCTATGTAGACATGGTGAACGTCGACATGAGCTGGGAAGCCACGATTCAAATCGGAAAGAAGAGAGTGCCCGGTGGCTGGTTTGCCGATCGCAGGAAGCAGAAACAAATTGCTGCGGGGCGCACCGAATATGAATTACTGAAGAATCAGCTCCCGCTGCCCAAAACTAAATAACGTCGAAATCCTTCAGTTCTTTCTCAAGCTGCTTTGCATTCCTGAACCAGATTGCGTTGAGTCCTGCCTTTTCCGCGCCGATCACGTTTTCTATCTGATTGTCTATGAATAGGGCTTCCTTCGGCTTTACTTTCATCTCCTTAAGCACAAGCCTGTAGATTGCTGGCTCAGGTTTTCTAATCTCAAGCGCAAACGACAGGAATGCCTTCTTTATGTGCAGCATATCGTCAAGAATTTCTCCCATTTCGTTCCATCTGCTGTAGCTTACATTGGAAAGCAATGCGGTATTCTTCTTCTTGGCAACCCTGTTGGCCAGCTTTACGCTTTCGTACATCGGTTTCGCCAGCTTTCTATAGCCTTCCACCCAATGCAGGCGTATCTTCTTCTTTACGAAATGCTTTCCAACCATGTTCTCGAGCTCTGTGACGTTCAGGAGCCCGAGCTCCATCAGTGCAATAAGCGGATTTATGAATCTGTAGAGGTCAATCTCGGAAACTTCAGGAAGCACTTTTTCGTGCAGGTAATGGACATACTGATCTTCTCTGAAGTCGATCAGCACTCCTCCAATATCGAATATTACTAGCTTTATCAAGAAAATCAAAACTTCATAGCTGATAAAGTATAAAAAGATGCAACGGCGTTGCATGGCCTTCAACTGCCTGCAAATCGGAGTGGTCAAAAGGCCGAAAAGCAAAGACAAAGACATATAATAATGGTATGTGTAATCAACAAAGTGAGAAAATGGCAATGAATGCTGGCCTTGTTGTAGGCGTCATAATCGTAGTGGCGATAGTAATAGTCGCGGCTGTAGTGCTTTCAGGAAGCCATCAGCATCCACAGAGTAGCACGACAACCGCTGCACAATCCAGTAATCCGACGACTGCCTCGGCCACGACCACAATGCCGCAGAACACCTCATCAGGCACCTTCGGCCTCGGAACATACAGTGCATCTAGTTCATACGGTCCATACGCCTCAGCGCTCAATGCGCCGAGCGGCAATGGATCATACCTATGCATCAGCTCTAGCCAGAATGCCTCGTCATCATCGGCAGGCACTTTCGGACCAGAATCTCTGAAGGGTGCATCTACTCCGCTATGTCCGGCAATATCTGGAGCAGGCTCTGCATCATCTGCTCTCATAGCTGTGTACAATGCAACGAACTACACCACCGCCTTTGGTCCGTTCAGAGCTCCGTACACGACGAACTTTACGATAAACGCAAGCTGGAGATCTTCACTAACCGTCATAATCGCGGCCTGTGCAGATGCAACATGCAGCATATCTTCAATGCCTCTAGGTTGCAACATAATCAAGAATGTAGCATACAACTACACCGGTGCGATAGTTGCAGTATGCCCTGACCTCGGGCCGAGGACATACAATACCACTGTGACTCTGGCGAACAATCAATCCTCGAACCAGCAGGTAAACACCGAAGTCGATGTTTACTACGTGACATGAAGCGCGTCAGCAATAGGATATAAATAAAAACCTGCAATAACCACGCTCATCATGGAAACCATCGTTGTTGCGCTCGGAGGGAACGCTCTACTCAACAAAGGCGAAGAGCCGACATTCGAGGTTCAGTCAAAGAACATTGCAAAGGCGGCAAAGTCTTTGGCTCCGATACTGGCGCAAAAGGGGAAAAGATTTCTGATCACGCATGGGAACGGGCCGCAAGTTGGGGAGGAACTGCTCCGCAACAAATATGCTATGGGGCACGTGCCTTCTCTTCCAATGCACCTTCTGAACGCAGAGACGCAGGCGTTCATAGGCTCGATGTTGGAGACTGCGCTGCTCAACGAGTTCAAGAAGTTCAAGGCAAAGAAGAAGATCTCAACAGTAGTGACGCACGTGCTTGTCGACAAACACGACAAGGCATTCCAGAACCCGACAAAGCCAGTCGGGCCTTTCTACACAAAGAAACAGCTCGACAGCGAACTGAAAAAGGAGGGATTCGAATTCGTAAAGGTCGAAGGCATGTACAGAAGAGTGGTAGCTTCGCCAAAGCCTCTCGAAATTCTCGAGCTAGAGGCGATAAAGAGGATTTCGCAGGACGAAATAGTGATATGCTGCGGAGGTGGGGGCATTCCTGTGCTTAAGGGCTATGGATTCCACAGTGGAAGGGCAGTCATCGACAAAGACCTCACAAGCGCACTGCTCGCGAGCTCGATCAACGCGGATCGTTTGATGATATTATCTAATATAGACAATGTTTTCGATCCCAAAACAAAGAAACCTATCAAAAAGGTGTCGGCATCAGCACTGTCGAAACGAATTGACGAGTTCGAAGAAGGAACGATGAAGCCGAAAGTATCTGCTTGTGCATCGTTCATAAAAGCTGGCGGGAAAACGGCTCAGATAGGAAATCTTCTTAATTTTGAGGATGTGATAAAAGAGAAATCGGGTACACTTATAACATGAGCTCGTCATCATGGTGTATGTGATAAACTCCAGGCTCTGCTTTATGTACGCTATCTAATTTTGGTGGCATCCAGAAAAAGTGGTCGCAAACAAGGTTAATTCCGAGAGCCTCCATGTCAAACTCCAAATCTGCCATTATGGATCTACCAGAAACGCCAACCGTTATCGACTTCTCCGCTATTGCGGCAGAGAGCTTTTCCGACAAGTAACTTCCAACCACGCTGTCCGGATGGCTTACTCTAAAAGCAATGGAGTTTCGTTCCTTTACGATAACGATACAGTATGTTGGCGCAACCGACGATAAATTGCGCACTGCTATAGTATCATCAGGCTTCTGCAGCTGCTCCAAGTGCTCTTCTTCCGCTTTCTTAAGCCGTATCCTTGCATTGCTCAGCGCACCTTCGAGCACAGTAATGTCAACATCTATGCTTCTAAGCCTGTCTTTGTTCAACCAAGCTCTTACAGTACCGCCGCCAAGTTTTTTCTTCTGCTCTCTTAGCTGGTTTAGGTGTGTCTGGTACTCCGTTATTTCCGTCAATAACTGATCCCGTGTGCGTGCAATGTCGCATTCTATTTTCTCCATTTCGAAAGCGTTTGCGGATATCACGCCTAACACTGCAAATTCAATTATTTTGCCAAGCTTCACATCGCCCTCTTTTGCGACTGTTTTCAAACGGTCTTCAAATACTGCAACAGAATTCGCATCTGACTGCTTCTGGGCCACTCTGGCCCACGCTTCGTCCAGCTTTTTGGCTAGCACCTGCTCTGTTCTGGCCTTGTCGAAGTCCTCACCTTTTGTGAGGGGCATTCCAAACCTTGTTGCTGCCATTAGAATCAGGAATTTGGTTGGATTGCATAATATTTATATGTTGTTAAAAAGGATTTGGGGCCGCCGGGATTTGGACCCGGATTTGCTGGTTACTTCATATCATAATTCGTAATTCCAGATTGTCATCATCGCGCCGAAGCGCTCATATCGATTATAAATATCTGGAGCCAGCCGCGCTGCCAGGTTACGCTACAGCCCCGCGCATACGTGTTATGACCAATTCATATATAAATATACTCTCAGAAAGTTTGCAAGCGATACTATGTTCGACCCAAGCACGCTTGGCATAAACATCTACACATTTCAGATAATGAAGGGCATAGCGGCAGCGACAGGCCCTGTGCTCAACCCTGTGATGAATGCCATCGCCGATTCATTTTACGTCGTGCTTCCTCTATTGCTAATTTATTTATACTTGAGAAAGGACACAGCCATATACGCATATATTTTCACTGTTGTGCTGCTGTTTGTGATAGGATATGGGATTAAGCAGATAGTCCAGGAGCCAAGGCCCTGTGCGGTGGCATCGCTTTCGTGGATCAACAACCCGTACGGCTGCGAATCCGGCTACTCGTTCCCTAGTGATCATGCAATGGTTCTCACCGGGCTTATTTTCTTCCTTTGGAAGTATAAATGGCCAAGGGTAGTCTATGCGGCATGGTTCATCCTTGTGCTGTTCGGAAGGGTTTATTTGGGGGTACATTACATTACTGACGTCGCTGTTGGTGCCGTTCTCAGCATAATAATTGCTTATGTGGCATACCGTTACAAGGATTCAATTTACGGGCTTGCAAAAAGGCTGCACCTTGCAATACTTACACCTGGATAGTGCTGCAACAGCCTTTTATTTGTTGATGTAATAGGTTATGTGAATTCTTTCGGTGATGATTTATGGAGAAGAGGACAAAGATTTACATAATTGTGCTTGTTGCAGTTGCTGTTGCTGGACTGCTGATATATACTTTCTTCACAGGAGCCAACTCGGCAAACATCCAATTCATAGGAAAGCCTGTCACGCAGCTTGCCACAATGTCGAAGATTGCCAACAACGCAACACTTGCAAAGGCTACTGGCTCAGGTGCGCTGCTCCCCCAAGAATATCCAACAGCAATAAACGGGACGCCGTTCACCAACAACGGCAAGCCAGAAGTCCTTTACATAGGCGGCGACTACTGCCCGTACTGCGCGGCTACAAGATGGGAACTAGTTCTCGCGCTCATGAGATTCGGCACATTCGGCTCATTGCACTACATGGCATCGACAACATCTGACGTCTATCCTGCAACTCCCACATTCACGTTCAGGAATTCAAGCTACTCCAGCCAGTACCTCTCTTTCGTTGGAGTCGAAATGTATTCTCTCACCGGATCCGTGCAGCAGAACCTTACAGCACAACAGAGCACTATCATTCACAAGTACAGCACCAGTGGCAGCATACCATTCATAGACTTCGGAAACAAATCCATACAACAAGGAGCGGACTACTCGCCTGGATTGATCTACCAATTGAACTGGGACCGGGTAATTGCGCAGCTCAACAACACCAACTCATCGGTTTCACAATCGATAATCGGGGGTACGAACGTTTTCACAGCACAGATCTGCAAAGCTGACGGCATGCAACCATCAAACGTGTGCAATCAAGCATACATAGGTATGATACTGAATGGCACGTAAAAAGTCAGCCGGAGAAAGCAACCAGAGCAAGAACTCACTCTGGTACGTCATAACCCACCAGAGGGACCTCGACAGAAAGGAGTATCTAAAGCTGATAAACAGGGTAATAACCTTCGTAGCGCTCGCATTCTTCGGAAGCATACTGGTTTTCGCTGCGATTGTCTGGTTCGGCGGCGGAGGCTCTGTCATTAACGTAATACTTGCATCGAATCTTCATCTGTATCTATTCGCGTTCGTTGCCGTGCTGGCAAGCCTGCTCCTTCGTTTTGTGAAGTGGAGCTACTACATACACAAGTTCGGGCTCAAGATTTCGAAGCTCAAGAGCCTTGCGATATATCTGTCTATGTATTCAATGGATCTGACTCCAGGAAACCTGGGAAGGGTAGTCAGCGCATACACCCTCAGCAAAGTAACGTCGGCAAGGACAGTAGAAGTAACTCCGATAGTCGTGATGGATATATTCACAGACTCGTTGGGATTCGCGCTCCTCACCTTCATAGCGGCTTTCTACTACAACGTATTGACCATTCCAGTGCTTATCGCAGATATCGTCCTCTTGCTGCCCGTTTTCATGTTTCTAGTCAGTCCGTGGTTCTATGACGTCATGAAGGGTTTCATAATGAACCACAAGTTCTGGAGGAGATTTTCAATCTACGGAGACGAATACTTCGCATCGCAGAGCCGCCTCAATAAATGGGACGTATATCTCGTTTCAGTTCTTGTCGGAATCCCCGCATCGTTCTTGCAGGCCTGCACATTTTACATAGCGTTGACTGCAATACTGGGAACGGCCCCGCCGCTTGGCCACACGATATTCGTTTCCTCGACATCTCAGCTGTTCGGAATGGTGTCTACAATACCTGGAAACTTGGGCATAACAGACGCTACGCTGGTTGCATTCTCACAGCAAGTGCTTGGCATAACAAGCCAAGACGCATCTGCAGCGACGATAATGATGAGGCTTGCAACTTTGTGGTTCAGCGTGATAGTTGGAGGCATTTTCCTGTTCCTTACGCTCAAGTACTGGAAGAGGCAGGGTCCGAAGAAGGCTCCGCTGACAATGGCCAACATAAAAAAGAAGGCGCTGGAAAAGGTAGGCCGCTAGAACGGCATCTTAGCTATGCTCTTTCTCACCTTTATGACAAGGCAGTCATGAGGCTTGATGATGGGCCTCACGGCAGCCGGTTCGGACTGCTGATGCGATGGTGTGACCAGAGGTTCCTCTCTCAGATATTGAACAAGAAAGGAGGCTCCGATGTCTTTAACGGCTGCCATGAGCGTCACTTTGTGTACTGAACAAGGCTGGTGACCTTGCCGAACTTGCGGCTGATGTTGTCCGATATGTATCGAACTATGTCCTTCGGTTCTTTCTCGTTCATGAAACGCGCTTTGACAATGTAGCCGCAGTCACCTTCCGTAAGGTAGACTTCCTGCACGTTCGGAAGATCCATAAGTTTCATTGCAAGACCTTCTGCGTCGGCGTTCGGCCGTGGTTCTATGAAGTAGAACCTGTGAAGTGCTGCCTTTTTCTTTGCTCCGCTGCTCTTGTTGTTTTGACTATCCATACATCCACCTTATTATCTTACAGCATCACGAGTGCAAAATACACTACTGCAAAGATAATCGTGACTATTGAAAGCTGTTGAAGAAAGAAGTCCTGGTTCGGAGTCGGTTCCCAGTTTATAAAATCCATGATCTCACTTTGGGTGTGGAGGGGATTGGACGGGCTTGAAGAAAAATGCAACATATACTTTGTAGATAGTTGCCTTTGGGTGTTGAGTGACTATCTTCTGACTGGTTTTCCCCACCTTATCCATCCAATTCCACCTGTATAGATTTGTGAATTAAGTGGTATTTAAACACATCGAGAATGTTAATATTCTTAGCAAAACTTTGACATTTTGTATACACGCTTCGACAGAACTTCTATCTCAGATCATCTTCACTCCATCTGAATCTTGTGTAGTTATTAATCATGTCGAGACTTCTAAACGGATAAGAACCTTTTATTATGCCAGTAATTCTGGCATGTTTGATATCCACATGCTCTTGGTAGAAAATGCTCTTGTGCGCCTCTATTGCCCCGGTTATTGCAGATGGCCTGTCGTCAAATAAACAGATGCCAAGAAACCTGAAACTACCGCTCATCGGTGCTAGCAGCTGAAATGTGTTAAGTATCGGCGCCTGTTCATCGAAGGCTTTATAATACTCCATCATTTTTATCGATCTCGACGATGATGTTTTGTTGAATCTATAGTTGACCGCATAAGCCATTATGTAGCCAAACGGCGGTTTATTGACTGACACCGTAAACCGTTTTATTACCCCTCGCTTTTCCAAAGTAAAAAGTCTGTAGTAAACGGTAGCCCTGTTAATTTTAAGCTCTTTTGAAATTGCACTTATGCTTTTTCCAGAGTCTTCAGCCAAAGAAGTTATCAACCGCTTGTCAACGTCATCAAGATTTGTTGCAAACCTGGATATTATCCTACCAGAAACTGGGAAATTGCCAAAGTTGGCGCGCATGAGTTCGCTCGGATATATGTTCGCTCCATACGCACCTAACTTTCCTGCCAGAAGACTTTCCCATACTATATATTTCATAGGGTCGCTTGTTACTGCATGTATTATAAGATTGAAATCTCCTTCACATAAATAAACATTGTCGACGTATGGATCATCTTTGAATATCTTCTCAAGATCAGATTGTTTTGGCCGTTTCTGCAGTTTTACAATTATGAGGTGCCTCTGGAAAAGCCCCACTGCATCTTCATCAACTTCTATTCCGAAACGTATTCCATAGTCGTTTACTAGCTTTTTCAAGGTTTTTGTTGCTGTTATTCTTGAGCATTTTGCGGTTTTAGCAAGATCACTAACTGAGCATCTTGCGTTCTCACTCAACGCTCTAAGAATTGCTTTTACTTTGAAATCGTAAGTTTTCACTATAGTGCATCTACGAGAAGGTTAATATACATTTTGTCAATTCTATGCAAAGATTCTGCTATATTTGTATAGGCTATATAAACACAGCAAAACAATCGTTTCTGATAACGATGAAGCTTTCCATAAAGCACAAGGGATACTTGTTCATAGCGATAGCGATGACAGAACTGTCGTTAGTTGCCGTGTTCTCACAAATAGGTGCACAAAACATTGGAACTCTCCAGCTGCTATTCTTTGTATTTCTTGTTGCGGCAGTGACTTCACTGGTGCTCGTAATATACATGAAAAGAACACCACAGCTAAAAGCACTGCTTTCAGATCGAAGGAGTCTGGCCATCCTTGCGTTTGCCGGTATACTGAATTACTCCGGAGCGCAACTTTTCATAACACTGGGTGTACTGGGGACAAATCCTGTAGTTGTTAGTGTCGTAACAAAAATTTGGCCTATTATGCTAGCAGTATTGTTACCATTTACGATAAAGACAAAAGTAAAGCCAATCCAGATTGGAGGAATGCTGATGGCATTTGCAGGAGTCTACATAATGTTAACAAACGGGTCACTGATAACAATCAGCCAGCAAAGTCTTCCGTATATAGGATTTCTTCTAATCTCTGCAGCATGCACAGCAGTGTCCAACATCATGATAAAAGGTCAGAACCACGACATTTTCAGCGAAGTATTTCTATTCAATGCTGCCTCTTTGGCTGTGATCACCCTCATTACACTTTCAACTGGCACACACCTGACTCTGAGCATGAATGCACAATCCCTGCTCTCGATTCTTTTCATAGGCATTATAACTTATAGCACTGGAGCCATTCTCTACTTTTACACATTAAAATCACTCGGTCCCATAATAGCATCGAGTGCGAGCTATTCAACACCGTTCCTAACGATAGCGTTTTCGTATATTATACTTGGCACGCAGCTTAGAGCGTATTATTTGTATGCTCTAGCTCTAATACTCGGAGCTCTTGTCCTACAGAATAAGTATTCAAGCAAAGCACCGAAATACCTAAGCTCAAAAACAAAACACGGAATCCAATACTACGACATTACAGGCGCATTCGTTGACAACACACATCCAAGCATGTACCGGCAGATAAGAGGGAATGGAAGGGTGCTGGCAGCAAAACTGAAAGCTGATGACTACTCCGGGATAGACGGCAAAGATACTCATGGGTGTTTTGTATTCACAGACAAAGCACCACACGAAAGCGTGAGGCTTGAAGAATTGAAGTTTATTAATGAGATTCTGGCTCCAGATAATGATGAGGTAGTTGTTATGGCAGCTGGAGACGCCGACTCAGCAACACTAGCACTCAACGAACACGTCTAATAGCTATCTTTTTATATCTGATATGTTGCGTATTTAGTAGGTGGAACTAATGTCAAACGGGGTACATAAGAACAAGTGTGTGTGCGGTTGCGATAAGAGCTGCGCCTGCGGATGTGGAAAGATAGATGCCAAAACATGTACTTGCGGCGAAAGTTGCAAGTGTGAATGCTGAAGGTTCATTCAGGCACAGCCGATATTTATGTAGACTGCTAAAATCGCGGTCTATACTTTCTATATTATCTAATCGGCTCGTATTCTTCCTTCGCAGTCCTGAAAAGGTGGTACTTCACCACGTTCGATGCATTGAAAAGTATGTACTTTGGAATTCCCCATGCCTTTATCCTTCTTGTGCTCGTGTAGACAAGCGCGCTCTTGTTGTACTTTATGTCGCCGTGGTGCTTTAGCCTGTTCGATAGGTCTAGGTCTTCGTATGTCTTGAAAGCCTCATCGAAGCCGCCCACTTTCATGAACGCTTCTCTCCTTACTACGAAGTTCGATCCGCTTATCGATGGAATGCCAACGGCCAGCGCGAACTGTGCCAATCCGACCGACACGAACTGATAGCAAAACCTCATTATCGCATCGCTGCTTTCTAGCGGCCCCAATGGGCCTGTTGCCGCGACTATTTCCTTGTTCTTGAAAACGCTCAGATATGTCTCCAATGTCCTTGGTGTTGGTCTTGTGTCTGCGTTTGTAAAGAATAGAACTTCTCCCTTTGCTTCTCTTGCCCCCCTGTTCCTCGCCTCGCCGATCCAGCTTCCCTTGTCAACTATGACACGGGCTCCATAGCTCTTCGCTATCTTAACCGTGTTGTCAATGCTGCCTCCGTCGACGATAATGGCCTCGAAGTTCTTGAACGTCTGCTCCTTCAAGCCCTCCAGAACCTCCTTTATGTAGCGCTCCTCGTTCAATGCAGGTATGATTACGCTAACTGTTGGATTGCCCTTGTTGTTCGCCATGGGATTACTATATCTGGTTGTTATTAAATAGGTTTAGAAAAAGGAAAAATAAAATCAAATCAAGCATCTTCGTCCATAGGCACGTCGTCGCCCAGGTCGTCAGCTGCGCCTGCTGCGCTTCCGTCGCCCTTCTTGACAACCTTGATCTTGCCGAACTTGCCTGTCGAGAGCTGAGGGTTTCCTCTGAACTCGTTGACATATCCGTTGCTTATCTCGATCGTGTCTCCTTGGTCGACTGTTGCTATGTCCTTGCCCCAAAGTGACATTGGTATCTGACCACTCTCATCTTTCAAGATTATGTTCGCTACCTGGAGCCTCTTTCCATACTTCGTTACCACTTCTCGTGGCTCGTCCTTCTGCACCACTGTACCTTGAACTGTTACATTGTTGGTGCCTGCCTTTAGTTCGCTTATTTTCATTTATACACCGATATTCCAATTCTGTCTTTAGAAGCAGATCTGGATTTGTGTGAGAATATTATAAACATACATATATTTGAAGCTATGCCAGGCTTTTTGAGCGTTTCTCGGTTTGTGGAACTAAAGGAGTTCCGCCATCGGGCTCCTTCCTCATCGCATGCATGATAAAGTCGCCTTCTGCAGTCACTGTGTACCACAAATCCTTTGTGTTTCTGCGTTCAGCTTCGTTTTCGGCCTCTTTTCTCTCCATTACTGTAAGCGCCCTGAACGTCAGTATTTTCCAGTCGTGGGTTACAACATGCCTAAATCCATGAACTGCCTCGTCAAGTATCCTCTGGACTTCATCCTGCTCTTTCAGAGTTAGACGGTTCTTTTGGGCAAGGGTTCTAAGCAAAGGATAAGCTTCAAGCATCTTCTTTTCGAATTCCACTGTACCCTCTAGCGATTAAGCCCATGTGGTATTTATAAGTATTTGCGCACGAAATTGGTATCATGGATTCCGATTCGCATCAAGGCCATCAACACCAGCACGAGCACAAGGAACAGGGAGCTACCGCACAGCCAGGGATGCATCCTTCGTTCATGAGGGTGATCCAGCAAAAGCAGAGGCTGAAGGACAAGCTCAAGAACATAAAGCACAAAATCGGGGTTTACAGCGCAAAGGGCGGAGTGGGAAAGACGACTGTCGCGATAAACCTGGCGTACGCTCTGCACCAGAAGGGATTCAAGGTTGGGCTTCTCGACGCTGACATAGACTGCCCGAACGTGACTATGTTTTTGGGCATGGAAGACGCAAAGATGGACAACCACGCGCCGCTGAAGCCGGTGGAAAAGGATGGAATCAAGATTGCATCTACTGCAATGCTTGTCGATGAGCTGAAGAGGCCGATAATGTGGAGAGGGCCGCTTGTCACAAAGATGATCGGAGACTTTTTCGAGTACACAGACTGGGGAGAACTGGACTATCTTGTTCTTGACCTCAGTCCCGGGACTTCGGACACTCCTCTTACAATAATGCAGATATTAGATCTCGACGGTTTTGTTATAGTGACCACACCGCAACGCATTGCAGGTGTAAATTCAATGAGGTCCGGTCTGATGGCAAAGCGCATGAACGTTCAGGTTCTTGGAGTAGTGGAGAACATGTCTGATGGGAAACCAAGCAAGAGCACCGACGAAGTGGTCTCAAGCCTAGGGACAGAGTTTTTGGGTTCTGTGAAGCAAAGAGCGAAGATATCAGAGCTTTCCGACAAGGGAAAAGTCCATGTTCTTGAGGACAAAGAGGCAGCGCAGGAATTCGAGGAAATAGTCGACAAACTAACCAAAAACTAAAGGTATTTATACCTTTACCGACATAGAACTAGTGAATCAGCTTCTTGTATTCATACATGTATATGTTAGATGCATGTATCTATTTTACGATAAATATTGGTGAATTAAATGGCAGACTCTCAGATTGGAGGAGGACAGCAGGTACTATTGCTTCCGGAAGGATCGTCAAGACTTCTTGGAAGAGACGCACAGCGAACGAACATAGCTGTAGCAAACGCAGTTGCACACGCGATAAAGAGCACGCTTGGCCCTAAGGGCATGGACAAGATGCTAGTCAGCGAAATGGGCGACATAGTCATAACGAACGACGGAGCTACGATTCTAGAAGAGATGAATGTAGAGCACCCGGTCGCAAAGATCATGGTAGACATAGCCAAGACACAGGACAAAGAAGTGGGCGACGGCACAACAAGCGTAGTAATAATGGCAGGCGAACTGCTCAAAGGAGCAGGAGACCTGATCGAACAGGGCATACACCCAACAACAATAATCCGCGGCTACAAGATGGCCGCAGAGAAGGCCCAGGGAATAATTGCAGAAAGGGCAAGAGAGGTAGACGTCAACGACGATGCAACTCTGCAGAAGATCGCAATGGTATCAATGGGTTCGAAGAACGTTGGAGACGACAATACAAAGGCTCATCTTTGCAAGCTTGTGATAAGAGCAGTCAAGCAGGTCATGGAAAAGCAGTCAGGCAAATTGGTAATCGACCACGACTTCATAAAGCTAGAGAAAAAGCCAGGAAAGTCGATCGCAGACACAGAATTCATCAACGGAGTGCTGATAGACAAAGAAGTGGCGCATCCTGGAATGCCAAAGACAGTCAACAACGCAAAGATAGCGCTGATCGACGTGGCTCTTGAAATCGAGAAGACAGAGGTCGACGCGAAAATAGAGATAACATCGCCAGACCAGATGCAGGCATTCCTGCAACAGGAGGAACGCATGCTCAAGGACATGGTAGAGAAGATCAAGAAGAGCAAGGCAACCGTCCTCGTTACCCAGAAAGGAATCGACGACGTCGCGCAGCACTTCCTCGCAAAGGCGGGAATAATGGCGATAAGGCGTGTCAAGAAGAGCGACATGGAAAAGCTGGGCCGCGCAACAGGAGGCAAGATAGTAACAAGCCTCGACGACCTTGACGACAAGGATCTCGGCTACGCAGGAATAGTAGAAGAGCGAAAGATCGGAGGAGAACAGATGATCTTCGTAGAAAAGTGCAAGGATCCGAAGAGCGTGACGATATTCACCCGCGGAGGAACGCAGCAGGTTGTCGACGAAGCTGAGCGATCAATAACAGACGTTATCGGTGCAGTATCTAGCGCAATCGAGACAGGAAAGTATGTCTTCGGCGGAGGTGCAATCGAAATCGACATCGCAAACGGCCTAAGGGCTTACTCAAGCGACGTCGGTGGAAGAGAGCAGCTAGCGATACAGAAATTCGCAGATGCTGTAGAAGTAGTTCCAAAAACGCTTGCAGAAAGCGCAGGAATGGATTCAATCGACACCCTCGTTCAGATGAGAAGCAAGCATAAGACGAAAGAGGGAAGCCAGGCAGGCGTCGACATCTTCAAGAACACGATCGGTGATATGCTGAAGAACGGAGTCTTCGAGCCGCTGAAGGTAAAGCAGCAGGCAATCGCAAGCGCTAGCGAGGCAGCCGAAATAATCTTGAGAATCGACGACATGATAAGCTCGAGAGGAAGGCCAGGCGCAGGAGGAGGAGGCGGTGGCGGCATGCCAGGAATGGGCGGCCACGGCCACGAGATGGAATAATCGCAATTTTATTTTTTATTTTCTTTTTCTTTCTTTACATTTTGCTTTTCAGCAGGCCTATCCTTGTCCTCTCTGATCTCAGCGATTCGATTATCGCCGGCGGAGGAACCAAGCGGCGTTCTGTAAAGAATCCTTCTATGAGGTCAGCGCGCTTTTCTGCAAGCCCTGTCATATGCTCCACAATCTCGCGCTCCTTCTTCGACTCGAACGCAATCTCCGCTTCTGTAATCTGCCTTCGCAAAAGGACTATCATTTTGCTTGCGCCGTCAGGCTCTGTCAGCATTCTGAAATCCCGCATTACCGGGTCGTCTTTAGATGCGCCGATTTGAATCGGCCTGTCGCCCATCGTTATTGTAAGCTCTTCGTCTCTTAGCTCTGCCATTGAATCAAATAGATTTGTTCGAATGGCTTTTAAACCTTGAGCCTACAAAGTATCTAACGTGTTCTTATGGGAAAAGTTGTTTTCGCAGTGGGTATACGCGGCGTTGGAAAGTCTTCTATCATACAGGGAGTGCTGAAAAAGAATCCAAACATCAAGGTTCTCAACTTCGGGGACGAGATGCTAAGGATATGTATAGAGAAAGGAGTTGCAAAGGACCGCGACGACCTCCGAAAGATTCCCAATGATGTGTATCTGAAGGTAAAGGAAGAAACATGGAACCATCTCGCAAGCCAAAAGACCGATCTTATAATAGACACGCATGTGTTTGTAGAGCACACCGGAAGATACATACCTGGGCTTCCGCTAGAGTCTGTGAAGAAATTCAAGGATTTAAGGGGCCTTTTCTACATAGATGTCGACAACGACACCCTCAGGGCCAGGTCGCAGAAGGACAAGCGAAGAATACGCGAAGGAATGAACGACCTCCAGATAAACAATTATAGATATGCAAACATTTCGGCTTTGGCGTACTATTCGACAAGCTTAAATATTCCCTTCTACATAGTATTTAACGAGGACGGGAAGCTGGATCAGGCAGTCAAGATTTTCAACGACCACCTCAAAGACGCATTTGCGTGAACACATGACAATAATACTTGCACCGTTGCCTTTCAATGTCCTGCTTGGGCTTGTTCTTTTGGGAATAGCATATGCGCTGTTCTCTGTAAAACTGCAGAGAAAGGTGGCGCATCCGCAGAAGCAGAGAGAAATTCAGCAGAAAATCAACCTTCTTACAAAGGAGATGAGGGGTCCATCTGCGAAGGATCCGAAGACTGCACAAGCAGAGATGATGGCGCTTGTCAGGCAGAGCATGGGCATGCAGCTCAAGACGATGGTTGTAATGCTTCCAATGCTGATAGCGGTGTATTATGTAATCCTGCCAAACCTTTTCGGCTCGTACATAGGAGAGGGGATCAACTTCATAATTCCATTAACATACTCAAACATATTCATAGCAAGCGTATTCATAAGCGGCCTTGTTGTAGGGATATTCATGATGAGGCGCGACAAGAGGCTTGCCCAGCTAAACGCCGTGTTCCAGCAGCAGACGTAGGGCATAAATAGGTTTCCGTAAGAATATTTATTCACTTCAAGTCAGTAAATTCTGATTTTCAGGGTGCATATTGTGCCAAAACCAATGCATAGATCGAGAAGCTTCAAACGACACCACAAGGTCACAGAGACCGGCAGGAAGGTCATCCACTACAGAAGAGCAAAGAACAGCATGCCGCACTGTGCAATATGCGGAAACGAGCTCAACGGAATAAGCCTTTCAAAGGAAGGAGGGCGCTCAAGAAGGACAAACAACCGCCTGTTCGGAGGAGTCCTCTGTGCGAACTGCACCGCCGACGTTGTGAAACTGGGCAGCAGAGTAGAGCAGGGAGACATGAAGCTTGACGATATAGGAATTAAGCAGAGGGCATACGTGCTCCAGCTGGTAGCGCACTAGGTGCGTCCATGAAGGCCATAATAATCTGCGGCCTTCCAGCATCAGGAAAAACAACAGTTGCAGAGATACTCTCGAAGAAGCTAATGGTTCCGTGCATGGGGGGAAGCGATTTCCTCCGCGAAATCGCAATGGAATACGGCTACCACCCGAAAGGAATAGACTGGTGGGACACAAAAGAGGGCATAGAATTCCTAAGAGTAAGAGACAAAAACCAAGAGATTGACAAAAGGGCAGATGAAAAGGTAAAGGAAAAGGTAAAGGCAGGAAATGTAATAATTACAAGCACTACAGCTCCTTGGATCGCACAAGACGGTCTGAAGGTCTGGCTGGGATCAAGCCCAAAGGTCCGCGCGCAACGAATGTCGAAGCGCGACAAGACAGACATAAAAGAGGCGGCGCGTGTCGTCGAACTAAGAGTAAAGGAGAACTACGATCTTTACAACAAGCTTTACGGAATAAGACTGGGAGAAGATCTGAGCCCTTTCAACATGATCGTTGAAACAGACGACAGGACCCCGGAACAAGTAGCGGAAATCATAATAAAAAAGGTAAAAGAAAAGAGTGAATAACATGGCTTTGATAGAAGTTGGAAGAGTTTGCATAAAGAAGTACGGGCGAGACGCAGGCAGCAGAGCAGTCGTGATGGCTGTAGAAAAGGACGGATTCGTCAAGATAGTCAGCGCAGAGCGCCAGAAGGAAAGAAAGTGCAATCCAATACACCTCGAATTCCTAAACGAGGTCGTAGACACGAAGAGCAAGGAAATAATAATGAAGACTTTGGGCGTGAAGGAAAAGACTCCGCACGCACAGTCAGCAGCGGCACCAGCAAAGGCGAAGAAGCAGAAGTAATCAGTTCTCGTTTGAAAGGAGCTCGTTGGCTTCTTTCAACACCTTTTCCTTTGATAGCTCCTTGCTAAGTATTTCAAAGAGCTTGCCGGCATCTATGTCGTCATCGAATTTCTGTTCCTTTAGCTTTGCGAGAAAGGTGCTGAAGCCGAGCTCTTTTATTGATACTCCGCTGATCGCACCTTCGCGGAGCTCTTCGATCTCTTTCTCAACGCCAGGATTTTTCAGCTTTGATGAATCTATCTCAACAATCGCCTTTCCCGAATATCTGGACACGACGCTCCTTATCGGCATGTCGACTCCACTGAAGCCGTTTGCGATCGAGCCCTCGAGCACAAGTTTTATAATCGGTTTTCCGTCGTCGTGAACCTTCAATATCCTTTCGATCTCTTTTTCGCATCGTTCGGAAAGGTCTTTCGGAGTAGCGTCGTTGAAAGGAATTCTCACAAAAAGGAATGGCCGCGAGTTTATAGGTATGAACTGATGGTTGGAAGTCGACGTGTCGAACAATATGAAGCCCTTCTTCTCCTGCTCTCCCTCCTTTAGCTGTGTAAGAACTGTGCTTCCAGGAATCAGGAACTTTTTGCCGTGGACTGTCATCTCCACTTTGCTGTGGATGTGGCCGTTGACATAAAGGTCGAACCCCTCCGGAAGTTCGTTGTTCCTTATCACGTCATTGCTGAACGGCAGCAGTTCATATGTCGATTGGTGCATCATGAATACGTTGAACGCATTTTCAATAGGCTTTGGATCAAGCCTCTGAAGTGCTTCTCTCACTCTTTCTTCTGAAACTCCGCCTAGCCCGAAGACGGCGACACGTTCATCCTTCAGGGCGACCACTGCTCTTGATTCGCTAACGTCAACAAGAAGGCCGGCCAGCGAAAGCAGGCTCAGCACGTTCTCCTTTCCTTCTGCAGTCCGCTCGTGGGTTCCGGGAATTGCAATTATCGGCACGGTTGTATGGAGCCGCTTTCCGTTTTTGCTCTCGAAATCGATTACTTGGGCAGCCCATTCCTTGTGCAACAGGTTTCTGAATATCCTTATTGCCTGGGCGATAACCTCTGGCTTCGGGGCGCGTTTGTCGAACACGTCTCCTGGAATGAGTATAAGATCCGCTACTTTGCTCGCCTCTTCAAGCGCCTCGCTTGCCTGCCGGAATGCATCCTCTTCGAATCGCTCATAGCCGATGTGGAGGTCTGAGACTATCGCAATCTTCATGATAATCAAACGCAATGAAAGAAATTATACCTTTGCACTGTTCGCTCTTCCTTTTACTCTTCTCAATATCTCTTCAATGAATCTATCTGTGACATTTCCTGCTGTTGCCCCTGACGGCCCGTATGCGCCTGCAGCGCATGGGTGCCCTCCGCCGCTCCCCCTTATCATCGGAGCAAGCATTTTCATTATCTGGCCCAAATGTATCCCGTATTTTTTGTCGAGCGGGCTCCTCAGTCGCGCAGAAACAGAAAATTCCTTTCCGTTGTCTGTATCAAACAATGCAACATCTGCTCCCATCTTTATTGCGGCATCGGCAGCAAGGTTGGCGTGTGCGTGAGCGCTTCCATAAACGAAAAGCATGTTATCACGTATGTCCATCGTTGCCCTCCTAACATCTTCCATCGTTTTTGCGCGTGCCTCTGCCTCGGCGACATGCGCAATTTCTTCAAGGAACTGCGTGTACTCTGTTTTTGCAGTCTTCAACAGCTCGCCGATCTGTATGAACGTAAGTGCAGTGGTGTTCTTCAGCTCTGCAGAATCGGATATTATTCCTGCAAGGAGCATTTTTGCGGTAACCGGATCAATGTCTGCTCCAAGTGAGCCGAGAAGTTTGTAGACTATGCTAGCCGCAGAATTGTATCCTTCATCGTTCATCACATGGACATTGTCGTTAGGTATCTCCTTTGGCGAATGATGGTCGATAATTACGATTGGCTTCTTCGACTCCTCCAATTTGTATCTGAACGAGCCGCAGTCTTCGAAGTTGTTTACATCGAGCATGAAGATGATGTCGGCTTTGTCGTCAAATGTGCTCTTTATCCTAGAAGGATCAAGCCCCAACCTTTTCATTATCCTTCCGCAGTTCGCCGTGATGATGTCCGGAGTCGCGACTATCGAGTTGCCGAAATACTTCGAAAGCGCAACTGCAGAAGAAACAGAATCTGTATCTCCGAACGAGTGGAATGTGAGAAGGACCCGCTTATCGCGGTTAGTCTGAGCTATCAACTTCAGAGCATCAAGAGTAAGCCGTTCCATGAGAAGCTATTGCTTCACATCCTTTAAAGCGTTTGTTATGGTTTCTCTGAGCGTTTTCTCCTTCTTCGATACTTCGTCGTACTGCTTGTTGACGATCGAAAGCCTCATCTCTACGGATTCGTGCTTTTCCTTGAGCTTCTTTATCGCATCCTCTTTAGGAGTTTCAACGATTGCTCCTCCAACTGCGTAGTACACCTTGCCGGTTGCCTTCTCGAGCTCAGCGAGCGCCTCCTTCTGCTCGTCTTTCTGCGCCATGAACTGCTCTTTCTGCATGGCTAATCCCTGCATCTGCTCTTGCAGCATCTGATAATCTCTAGTAAGCTTCTCCAATTCCTGTCGTTCCATAGAATCACGCTGTATGTGTATGATGTATTCATTGACTAAGGTATTTATACTGTTTGGGAGCACCTTTTTATATCTGGAAAACCTGAGCCCTTTCATGGACACAACAGTACCGCAGCCACCACAAGTTACATCACCAGGCCCATCAGCACCGGTTCCAGCTGCTGCACTGGCAAGGACAAGCCCGGCGACTGCAGCATTTCCTACGAGAAGGATCACAGACCTGCTAAAGTTTGTCGACAACACAACAGTTCGATACAGACGATTTGTCGATTCATACTTTACACTAAAGATAGCAAATGCACAGATGCTGACTGGCGCAGACCCTGATTCCGACACCGAGTCGTTCAGAAACTTCCTTGAATCACAGGATAGAACAGGGGCGCTCGACACTTTGAAGAGAGCTGGGCACTTCGGCCACTCAGGGCCGCTTTCAGACGCAATACACAAAGCGAACACGAACTTTCAACGTTCGCTAGGTTCATTGACCACAGAGCAGATTGCAGAAGCCTTCAAAACGGTCGAAAAATACAGACATACCTCAAAGGACGACATAGTGGAAAACCTTTTAAAACTCGAAAGGACTGCAGAGACCATGCACAAATTCATCGACAGCCTTCGTGATGTCGGTTGGGTTCCAACTTCAAATCGGCTTTTGCTGTTCTTGAAAACTGACAGCGTGGTTAATCCGACGACTACAAAAGGATTCATCAACACTGTCGAAAGTGGCGCAAACCCGGAAAATGTGACGATTGCGATGATTGACGCCTATTTCGGGTACATAACAAAGAAGTTCGCAAAAATAATAATGGGATAGGCTGTATGGACAAAGAGCAGCTGCGCCTTTTCCTCATGAGGCTTGAATAATCATCTGTCCGTTTCTCCAAAGATTATATCAAGGCTGCCGAATATCGCGAACAGGTCTGCGAACTTCGCTCCTTCGCAAAGCTTTGGAAGCACTGACAGATTTACGAAGCCAGGAGCCCTTATCGAAACCCTGTATGGCTTCTGCTTGTCAGGCACCATGTAGATTATTCCTTCGCCTTTGGGCAGCTCGCGCCTTGTCACAACGATGTCAGGCTTTGCAGGCGGTCCAATAAGTTTTATCGGCATGCCCACCATGTCAGTGTCTGGCATAAGGTCGAGAGCCTGCCGTATTATTCTGATGCTCTGGAATATCTCTTCGTAACGGACACGATATCTTGAATAGCAGTCGCCGCGAGTCTTGAACGGCACGCTGAAGCCAAGTTTGTCATAGACGTAGTAGGGCTTTGACTTTCTGCAGTCCTCATCTACGCCGGAAGCCCTGAGGACAGGCCCGGTCACTCCATAGTTTATCGCATCTTCTCGAGAAAGGACGCCGACGCCCTCAAGCCTTTCCTTGAATATTCCGTTCAGGTCCATCACTTTCTCGTATTCACCGACATTTTTCTCCAAATATTGCGTAAGGGCATACGCACGCTCCTTGAAATCGGCTGAGAGCGGTCTATGAAGTCCGCCAAGCCTCATGTTGACGTAGAACATGTGTCCTCCAGTTTCGTCTTCGAGAAGCTTTAGCACCTGTGCACGGTCACGGAAACACCACATGAATGTAGTGAAGAGCTGTCCGATGTCGTTGCAAAGGGTTCCTATCCAAAGAAGATGGTTTGCGATTCTCTGGAATTCGAGCATGATTACACGAGCGTACTGCGCAGCCTCCTTCACAGGTATGCCGAGCGCCTCTTCAACAGCAGCGACATAAAGCTCATCCCAGCTAAGTGGGCTTATGTAGTCGAGTTTCTCGAAATAAGAAGGATTCTGCATGTACATTCGCGTTTCGCAGAGCTTCTCCACTCCTCTATGGAGAAAGCCGATGTGCGGCTGTGCATTGACAATCGTGTCGCCGTCAACATCGACCACCATTCTCAGCACTCCGTGTGTGCTTGGGTGGATCGGTCCTACATTTATTCGCATTACTGTCATAATATCACGGTGCTGTATAGCTGTTCTCCCATGTGCTGCTGAATATAACATTAGTTATGGAGCCGTCGTTGTTGTTTCCAGAATAGTCATTCACGTCCCCATTGAGCGGCCACCATCCAACAAGGTTCTGCGGCCTTATTGGGGCACCTCCAATACCTTCGAGATAAATAGCATTTACTTCTGCAGGGGAAAGCGTGGTATTGTATACTTGAACATTTGACATCTCACCATTGAAATCATACCCATAACAGCCTATCACACCTATTGCTGACAAGGGACCTGATCCTGCAAATGGCGTTGCTGTGTTTACAGGCTCCTCCCCGGCACTTGTGGATACCAGCTGCTGACCAACGTAAAAATCTAAAGTATTGGCACCATTATTGTAATTAAAGCTAGCGGCTACGAAATGCCAACTGTTATCATAGATATTTTGAGTAAAGCCACCAGCACCGGTGTCACCAGAATCACACTGGTGCAGGCATAATGTACCACAATAACCGTCCTGTAGTCCAGCACGACCAATCCCTATTATTCCAGCACCAACAGTCGAAGACGTTTTTATCCATGCAGTAAAGGTAAATGCACTAATCGCTCCCAAAGGAAAAACCGTATTTGGTAATGTCACGTAGGAGGTAACGCTGTTAGCTGAGAAGTAGTCACTGCCTCCTGTTCCGCTAAAACTCGCAACAAACTGCGGCAGCATTCCGTTGCACTGCCCTTCTAAGGAGATGCCTGCTGCAGTCTTCTGCACCTGGCAACTTCCAGCCTGTGCCTTTGGAGAAAAGTTCCCTCCGGAAAACACTCCCAACTGGAACAATGCTGCAAGAACTACTGCGATAATCAGGATCGCCCATCCGTATGTCATCAGATATTCCATAGCGCTCTGCGCTTTCGTAATTATCATGGCATCTTCCTGTAATCCTTGCCCCACATGAAGCTCTTCCTCAACGGGTAGTCTATTCCGTTCCATTCTTCAAGAAGAAGCCGCGGCGCGTCTCTCCCCTTTATCTTTATTCCAAACATCTCAGACATCTCGCGCTCGTACCAGTTCGCGCCATTCCATAGGTGAACGACAGTGTCAACCCAAAGATTCTTCACATCATCAAGCCTCGCAGTCACTATCTCTTCCTCCTTTGTCTTTGTATTGTAGATAATGTACACTACCACGAGATGGTCCACGTAGTCGACTGCTGTTATCTTCTTAAGATAGTCAAACCCTTTGGTCTTCATCTCGTCTAGTTGTTTCACTAAGGCTTCTTTCGGTATTTCCTTCAATTTTTCCACCAACTTTTTCTTGGAGTTTCATCAGTGCAGCGAAAAGGTTCTCTGGCCTCGGCGGGCATCCGGCAACGTACACATCGACAGGAAGCACCTGATCTATTCCTTTGATTATGTTGTAGCTTTCCCACCACGGCCCTCCGCACGTGGCGCATTCTCCATAAGCAATAACGTAACGAGGCTCTGCCATCTGCTCGTAGAGCCTCTTGATTCTTGGAACAACCGACTTTGTAACCCATCCTGCCACTAGCATGACGTCGCACTGCCTCGGAGTCGCGCGGAACAAAAGGAATCCCTTTCTTTCTGCGTCGATTCTTGAAGCGCCGAAGTCCATGAGCTCGATTGCGCAGCATGCAAGACCGAACTGCAGCGGCCAGAGCGAGTTTGTCCTGCTCCAGTTCAGCATTCCCTTCGAAAGCACCTTGGATATATCGCTCATTTTCGCGAACATCGCGTTTGTAGGCTGTTTCGTCGTCTCCATAGACTCCGCAAGAAGCTGATCCATCTGCTTCTCTGCATTCATGAACTGCTCCGCGGTGTAAGGCGCGTTTGTAATTTCGTTTTGAGCAGCTTCAGGCACGTTTATCACTATTCAATATATATCCGATTCCTGCAAGGAACATGGCTGTAATTGCAAGTCCAAGCACAAGAAGGTTTGTGCCGAGGTCTGTAAGCCTTGCAGTTATGGCCCACAGCAGCAGAAGTATTCCGACAATCTCAAAAGGGAGAAAGAGTGCGAAGAAGCCAAGGTATTCGTTGTCTATGTCTCTGCTGTTTCCGATTGTGCGCTCTGCGCTTTCGTATGGTGCGTTTTTGACTTTGTTTCCCCTGAACTTTGTTCGCAGTAATTTGGAAGTAAGCAGGAACGACGCTGGCATGAATATTGCAAAGATTGCGAAGAAAGCAACGGCGATTGCAGTGTAGGTGTCGACCATGGTTACCGTTAGCAATTGAAAGTCTATATTTTTAGTCGTTTACCCACAATACTATAATGTCAACTGCTTCTTTTGTGAGCAAATGGTCGCCATAATATATTCGCTGAAGGACACGGTATCGATGAGCGCAGCGAAGGCACTGATAGAAATGGCAGGGCTAAAAGAGTCGAAGCCGATAAACGGGTTGAAGCATTTTTCGAACGAAAAGGTAAAGCTGTTGGAGATACAGGAGCACCATCTGCATGCAGACTTCCTTGACCAACTGAACGAAGACTGCCTAATAATTTTGAGCAGGCACACAAGCGCAAAGGAAGTGCCAAGCTTTACGGTGCATTCGGAAGGAAACTGGTCTGACGAAGCGAAGCTGGGTGGAAAGCCAAAAGAGCTGGCAGTAGCTGCGCCGGACATGATGCTCAGGATAATGAAAAGAATGAAACTGCATTCTGGAGACATAGGAGTCACATACGAAGCGACTCACCATGGTCCATTTCTAAAGACGCCATCGCTATACGCGGAGATCGGAGGCAACGACCACGCAAAATCCAGCCAGAAGCTTGCAGAGGTTCTTGCAAGATCGGTTTTGGAGGCGTTGGACACAGAAGCGGAGTACGACAAAGTCGCGTTTGGCATCGGGGGTCTTCACTACGCAGACAGATTCGCAAAGCGTGCAATGGAAGGCAAGTTCGCGTTCGGCCACATAATGTCGAAGCACAACGTGAAACATTTCGACATGATACAACAGGGCATAGAAAGGTGCGCACCAACTGCAGAAATAGCAGTAATCGATTGGGACACGATGAGCGGAGCAGACAGGCAGCCGATTCTGAAGAAGCTGGAAGAACTCGGCATTGATTATGTCAAGATATGAGTGTACTTATGCAAAGCATATACGAGCAATTCCTGAACAAGTACAAATCGTACACAGAAATACAGGAAAAAGCCCTACCGATAACAAAAAACAGGGAAAACTGCCTGATAATCGCACCGACAGGATCGGGAAAGACAGAGGCAGCAACGCTTGCAGAAATCGACAAGATTTCAAGGCAGGAAGACAAGTCAGGAATAAAACTTATCTACATAACTCCGCTCAGGGCGCTCAACAGGGACATGATAAATAGGCTAGAAGGACTTTGCAAAGAAGTCGGCGTGACCGTTTCTGTGCGGCACGGTGACACGTCACAGAGCGAAAGGGGGAAACAAGGAAGAAAAGCGCCAATGGTCCTGATAACTACCCCGGAAACTCTGCAAAGCATACTTCCAACAAAGACGATCGGGCTTGCGCTGAAGAATGTAGAAGCCGTTGTTGTCGACGAAATTCACGAACTTTACAGCAACAAGAGGGGAGCACAACTCTCAATCGCGCTTGAAAGGCTTGAAGAGCTCGCACCAAACTTCCAAAGGATAGGGATCAGCGCAACAGTTGGCGACCCGCAGCTTCTCAGCACATTTTTGTGCAACAAAAGGCCATGCAAAATAGCACAGGTCGACAAAAGAAAGCAGATTAAGATAAGTGTAGAGCTTCCAAGGAAGCACGGAGAGAGAACTGCGAAGATATCAGACAAATTCGGACTTGACGACGATGCGCTAGCAAGGCTAGACACAATCGCTAGGCACATCTCTGAGTCGAAGTCAACAATAATATTCGCAAACACTCGTCAAGTTGTAGAAGCAGTCGGAAGCAGATTGGTTTATCTTAACAGCGTGGAAAGTTTCGGAGGAATAGCCGTTCACCACAGCTCTCTTGACAGAGATGAAAGAATAAAAGTCGAAAATAGTTTCAAGAGCGGAGAAATAAAGGCGATTATCGCGACAAGCTCGCTTGAACTTGGAATCGACATTGGAAACATCGACCTTGTCATGCAATACGGATCGCCAAGACAGGCATTGAGGATGGTCCAAAGGATTGGAAGAAGCGGCCACTCCGAAAAGGGTGTGGCAAAGGGCGCAATAATAACCGCAAACACGGTCGATGCGCTTGAAGCGGTCTCGATAGCAAAACTTTCACAGGCAGGAGCGCTAGAACGATTCAACATCCACAAGAACGCGCTCGACGTCCTTGCAAATCAGATATGCGGAATCGCTCTCGACAAAGGGATCATTGAATTGGAACAGCTTCACAAAATAATAACACGTTCGTTTGTTTACAACGATTTTCCAAAAGAGAAGCTGGTAACTCTTCTCGCATTCACGAATATGCAGAAGATGGTAGGCTTTGACGGCCAGAAAATTTCATCCGGAGCAAGAACACGCATGTATTATTATGACCACCTCAGCGTAATCCCGGATTCAAAGCGATATTTGGTCAAGAGTGCGGTCGACAGGCGAATAATATCCACGCTCGACGAAGGTTTTGTTGCAACAAATGTAGACGAAGGATCGATTTTCATAACAAAAGGCCTTCCGTGGAAGGTTCTTAGCATAGATGAAGACGTGATAAGCGTTGAGCCGAGCTCTGACCTTGAGGCTGCTGTGCCAGATTGGTCAGGGGAAGACATTCCTGTAAGCTATGCAGTTGCACAATCAGTCTTTTCCACGATTCACGATACAAAAAGGATTGGCGATGACTTCACGAGCAAGGAAGTGAGCGAAGAAATATCTGCAATGGCGCATTCGCAAAACAATATTGCACCAGTTGCGCCAGACAAGTTAATGATTGAAAGGAGCGATGAGTACACGATTATCCACACAGGACTCGGCACGCTCGCCAACGAGGCTCTGTCAAGGGTTCTTGCGCACGCACTCTCTGCGAAATTGGGAAAGAGCGTAGAGATGAAATCGTCACCGTATCTAATATTCATAGAAGTGCCGATGAGTTTCAACATCGAACAGGCGATAAAGGATCTTGGAAGAAGCGGAGTAAGAAAAGCTCTCGAGCTTGTGATCAAAGACACCGAAATATTCAGATACAGGTTCATCACTACTGCAAAACTGTTCGGGATGATAGAACGAGATGCAACTGTGTCAAAGTCGATTGCACGGAGGCTCATCAAAGTTATGCAGGGCACGCCACTTGAGGATGAAACGCTCCGAACATTGATGGAAAACTACTTTGATGTCGAAACGCTCGACGAATTCTTCAGAAAAATTTCAGTGGGAGAGATATTGGTGAAGAGCATCTACTCAAAGACTCTTTCTCCGTTCGCAAAAACCGTTCTCGACTCCGCATATTATACCAAGGAATTAATCATGCCGCTTCTTCCGAGCGATCAAGTCATCGATTCATTCGCGAAGTTTATGCTCGGCAAAAGCATGAAACTTCTGTGCACGTATTGCGGCTTCAACTTTTCCAGAAAGCTTTCAGAGCTAAAGGGCATGAACGAAATAAAATGCCCCAACTGCGAGAGCCCGATGATCGCTCCTTACGACGACGAGTCCCTTGCTCTCGTAGAAAAAAGGAAATCAGGAAAACGCCTCACAACATCGGAGCATAAGGCTTACAAAGAGATCCTCAAGCAAGCAGATCTGATGAGTTCATACGGGGGAAAAGCCGCAATCGCTCTTTCCACATACGGAGTAGGCCCTACTAGCGCAGCGCGAATACTTATGATGTTCAGGCGTCAGGAAAGACTTTTCTACATGGATCTCATCGAGGCGCAGAAGAACTTCATAAAAAACAAAAAGTACTGGGCGATTTAGTTTCGTGTCAAGGCGCAGTGTAGTTGCTCTGCCATGAGCTTGTGAAAGTCGTATTGGCGTATATCTGGCCGTTATGGTTGTTCCCGGAGTAGTCGTTGGCGTTGCCATTGAGCGGCCACCATCCGGTGATGTTTTCAGGTCTGACTGGTGCTCCTCCTATGCCCTCCAAGTAGATTGCATTTACCTCTGCTGGCGAAAGTGTTGTATTATATATTTGCAGATTCGCGACCATTCCGTTGTACGCCTGCGGCGAGTATTGGTAGCTATCGCCTATCGCTATGCTGATTGCAACTATATTGGGTGCATTTGCAAGCGTACCTTGGTTTGCAATCTGTCCGTTCAAATACAATGTCACTGTTTTTCCACTTATTGTTACTGCACCAAAGTTCCAAGAATTAAAGTTCACTTTTGGTCCAGAGCCAGGAATATAGTCGTTGCCGCATGTCGCCATGTCCAAATAACCGTTGGTCTGAAAGCTCAAGCCAAGTTCATTCGCGCTGCATGCAACTCCTCCGTAAAAGAAAAGGAAATGATAGTTTGGGTTGCTGGCTTGTATTGGCGAAGGATTGAACCATACTGTAGCCGACACGCTGTTTCCAGGAGCAAGATTGTTTGCAGGAGCCACGATCGCTTGATAGCCTGCCTGTACCCGTGCTGCGAACTCCGGAAGCTGCCCTTGGCACTCTCCCACAACGGAAGAGCCCGATGCAGTCTTCTGGACTTGACATGCACCTGCCTGTGCCTTCGGTGTGAAATTTCCCCCTGAGAATACTCCTAACTGAAACAGCACAGCAAGTGCCACAGCAATGATCAGGATTGCCCACCCGTAAGTCATTAGGTATTCCATAGCGCTCTGAGATTTTTCAGCACGCTCCACGCTTTTCATGATAGCCTTATCAACACCGCAATCAAAGGATATAAACTTTTGCAACGAAGCAAAAGCGACACTCTAAATAAACCAACTAAATTATGTATTGTGTGATATCTTGGATATAACTGCAATGGAAATGCGTCAGGAACTGAAGATCCTGTCGATGTTCATGATTGTGCAGTTTCTTGGGCTTCTTCTTGCAGTACAGGTCTACAGCGGAGCCAGCTTTGTAGAGCTTCCGGCAACTTCTGGAGTGGAAGCATCCGGAATCTCCGCGCTCCAATTCATAATTGCAATACTCGCATTCACTGCAATACTGCTTCTTCTTTTCAAGTTCGCAAAAGGCCCCCGAGTCTTCATTGTTATAGAAGCGCTTGCAGTGATCGGCGCATCGTTCGCAGTTTTCCTGGTGGTCATAGGCACTTTTACAGGAACGCTTAACCAAATCCTCTTCGGCAGCGGAGCAGAGCCATATCAATACGCGATCGCACTGATCATGGCTGTTGCGCTGATAGTGGCGAAGAACAAAGTCCCCCGCCTTAGAAACACGGTATCGATAATAGCGAGCGTAGGAATAGGAATGATAATAGGCATCAGCCTCAGCTTCATGACTATGATGGTTTTCATGGCTTTGCTTGCAGTTTACGACTACATCGCAGTTTTCATAACAAAGCACATGGTTGTCATGGGCCAAGCAGCTGCCAACATGAATCTGGCTCTTATGGTCGGCGCAGGAGAAGCAGAAGCGATCCCGAAGAAAGAGCTGTCGGCCAGTCTCCGCAAGATTGCAGAGAGGAACAAAGCCGCGCTGCTCCGCAACTACGGAGAACTGAAGCGGCTAAGCAAATTCGGGCTTGTGCCGATTTTCACAAGAAGAGAGCTAGGCAACGGAGACCTTGCAGTCCCGCTAGCCGTCTCTGTGTCTGCTTACACTGTATACCAAAGCTTCACGCTGTGCTTTGTCATAATACTTGGCGCGATACTCGGACTTATCCTCGTATTCTATATATTAAGGAAATATCAGAGGGCGCTTCCAGCGATTCCACCCCTTTTGTTCGGCATACTGGTCGCATTGGCCTTCAATTATGTTGTGACAGGAGGTGCCATGATATAACTGCAATTTCTGCAAAGCTTTTAAGTCTTTATTGAGCATCTACTCAAAGGGTGAAACTATGAAGATGGCATACCTATTGACGGCAATGATGACGCTCCTTCTTGCGAGCGCACAGATGTCCTTTGGACAAACGTTCACGCTCTACGGAAACGTGATAAACGGAGCAACATGTCAGGCACTTCCTGGCGTTACACTTCATGGCTCATGGAACAACGCAACAAACGTGACAAACGCGCAAGGAACTTACAACCTTGTTCTTGGATTTGGAAACTGGTCAGTGTCGGCAGTGAAGACCGGATACACAAGCGTATCTTTCTATACAGGATACCACGCATCTGGAGCATTCCTGAATGACTTCTATCTTCTGCAGCCAGGCACAAGCGCAGCAAACTGCACAGCCGGATTGCACGCGCCTAACTCGACTGCACCAACGACAATACCCTACACTGCTCCAACAACTGTTGCCGGAACAACAACAGCAAGCGGCACATCTGCAGGCTCGTCATCCAACAACACATTGTTGATCGGCGGGGCAGTAGTTGTTGTGATAATAATAGTAGTGGCTTACATGCTCATGAAGGGAAAGGGCAAGAAACCAGAGCAGCATCACACGGAGCACAAAAGCTAAACAAGTGCAACAATGAAAGGATATGAAGCAAGGACTTGGTTCCTAGCAATCGCAGTCTTCGGCGCCTTCCTGCTGGCAACAGCAGTGGCAGCCCCTGCAACTGTCGTGGGAACCGCTTCACTTCCAGTACCTGCAGTGATATTGTCGAACAACACAGGCAGCCTGACAAATTTCACCCTTGTCGTCACCCAAGGAACAGGCAATGTCATGATAGTAGGGCCAAGCATAGTCGGATCTTCTACGCTGCAGTCAGCACAGGCAGCAGCGCAGTACGCAGCGAAATACCTTAACCTGAAGTTCGGCAACTACAACTTCACATACAACATAACCGGAGGAACAGAAAATGTTTCCGGACCTAGCGGCGGGGCAGCAATGACAATCCTCGCGATATCGGCGCTGTCAGGGAAGCAGCTCCTGGACAACTTCACCATGACAGGAACGATATCCCAGAACGGAACTATTGGACCGATCGGTGGAGTGTACGACAAATCTTCTGCAGCTAAGGCAGGAGGGCTTTCTTTCATAATGGTGCCGAAGTTCGACAACCAGTCTGTGTACGATGAACTGTATCTGCTTGTCCAAAGCACATTCAACATACCGTTGATACAAGTCGCAAACATCTCTCAGGCATACAAGTTTGCATTCACAAAGGCTAACATCACAGCAAACGCAACAACATATCCGTTCTACACAAAGATAAACCTCTACAACCTGCAGCCTGCGCCGATCGCGTGCAGCAACAGCTGTAACGAATCGCTTTTCAACCAAGTCGCGCAGGGAACATTCTCTCTTGTCAATGCATCCATCAACAACATGTCGCTCAATCCGAACTTCGTTGGCGAGGCAAGCCAGCTGCATGCTGCGCTGGCGCAGAGCGAAGCAGTAGCAGGCAAGGGCTACATCTACGGAGGGGCAAACCTCGCATTCCTAAACTATGCAGATTCATACATGTTTAACAGCTACGTATTCAACGAGAGCGATGGCTACGCGGCGCTTTCCGGAATATCTGATTCATGTGGAATGCTGCAACCGCAGCAGCTAACGACAACCAACTACGAATACGTCATCGGCGGCCAGCTGCGACAGGCGTGGGGCACTTACACAGTAGCTTCAGACCTATCGCAATACAACAGCTCAGTCGAAACCACTGATGACGTTCTATTATTCATGAGAAGCGCAGCCAACTCTAACGGCTGGTGCTACGCAGCATCGCAGATGTTCAACGCTTCTGGCACAACCGGCGGGACAGACGTGCTTCCAAACGGAAACCTGAGCGACATTGCAGCTGCAAGGCTAGGGAGAGCGACAGAATACGGCAGCAGCATGTATCTCAACACTGCAAAACTCGCCTACAAAGCACACAATTATCCACTGGCAATAATAGACGCTGATTATGCATATGCGATCCCGAATGCGACAGAGACCGGAGCAAGCTTGGGCACTGGTGCTCTAATAAATGCATCGGCAGCGCTCGCGCAAAACTCCACATTCGGAGTATGGGCTACACAATTTGCTAACGAGGCAGAGCTATACATCTACGAATCTAGGGCATCTAGCAACGCCACTACTGCATTGGCGTACGCGCAGTCCGCTTACTCTGCAGCGCTTCTTGCATCGCAGATGAGCATGGACATGAAACTCATATCGCAGAACCTGTCTCCAGGCGTAGGGACCATCAGCATAAGCAACGTAACTGTATCGCAGAACCAGACGACAAACCCAACAGGCTCGCAATCGAATTCACAACTTACACGGTCCATAAATTCGCTTTCGTCTTCCCTCCAAAACCTTTATGCTATCGTAGTGATAATGCTTGCAATAATAGTTTCGCTCACAATAGTAGTTCTGTACCTTCTCACAAAGATACAGTTCTACACAAGCTCGCTGCACAGGCAGAGCAAAGGAACGGCAGGAAAACCGCAGCAGAGGCCTCGCCGATAACAAAGCAATATAAAACCATCGCTTCTAAATAGAATCCTAATCAACAGCAAAGCAGATGATACAATGGCAGAAGTTCCAGGAAAGGTTTGCGTCTCATGCGGACGCCTCACGCACGAGTACACAGAATTCAAGTGCCCGAAGTGCGGAAGCTCCACGATAATAAGGTGCAAGCACTGCAGAGAGATAACAAACTCGTACAGATGCAGCGAATGCAAGTTCGAAGGTCCTTGACATGGCACAGGTAATCGTAATTTTCAAGATATATCCGAAGGACGGAGAGTTCGACAAGGCAATGCAGAGCGTAAAGGACACGAATCCGAAGGGCATGCAGAGCGAGGACATAGGCTTCGGGATAAAGCTTATCAAGGCGATGTTCACTTTCGACGACGCACAGAACTCTTCTTCTAAGATAGAGGAGCAGTTGAAGAAGTTGGACGGAGTTGGAGAAGTGGAAGTCGGAGAAGAGACATTAATGTAATCTTTTTATAAAATCTCTGTCATAAAGATATCACTAGTTTAGCTGATTCTATGATAGAGTCGATCCGCATCAGGAATTGGAAGACGCACGGAGACACATCTCTCAGCTTCAACAACGGATCGAATGTTCTAATTGGCGTGATGGGGGCAGGAAAGAGCTCGGTCCTCGACGCAATCTCTTATGCCTTGTTCGGGACATTCCCAGCGCTGATGAGCAAACGCATAACTTTGGCAGAGCTGGTCAAGAACAGGCCGCGGCAGGAGCAAGAGGCAGAAGTGAAGATGCATTTCACAGTCGGCGACGACAAGTACGTAGTGACAAGGAAGATAGGGCAGAGCGGAAACACGGCAAAGCTCGAGAGGAACGGCGCACACCTGCAGACCCAGCCGACAAAAGTGACAGAGGAGATAGAAGGAATACTCAAGGTCGACTACGATACATTTTCAAGGGTTGTTTACTCGGAGCAGAACAGGCTCGACTACTTCTTGGAGCTTCGAGCAGGCCAAAGGAAAAAAGAAATCGACCACATGCTCGGCCTTGACACGTTCGCCACCGCAGAAGAGAATGCGACGTCGCTTCTCAACAACATAAAATCAACAATAGAGTTCGAGCAGCAATCGCTTGACAGGACAGACATAAAGTTGCTACAGACCCAGTCAGAAAAGTTCTCAAAGGAGCTTGAGCAGCTTCAGAAGCAGCAGGAATCGCTGAAAGAAGAAGAGAAAAAGCTGAAAGCAGAGATGACTGCGAAAGAAAAAGAGCTCGACTCGATGAAGAAGGCACTTACAAAGAAGCATCAGGTAGAAAAGGAGAACGCAGAGCTGGCCAGCAAAGTGAAAACGCTGAAAGACGAGATGAAAAAGATCGACTCGCTCGGAATAGACACGAGGGATTTGCAGTCGAAGAAAAAGGAACTCGAGTCGCAAACGAAGAAACTCGCCAACGATCTCGCAGAACTCCGCGACGCAGACCGGCAACACGAAAAAAGGATTGCAGCCTGCGAAGCAAACATAAAAACGAACGAGAAAAAGTTACAGGAGCGGCAGAAAATACTCGCAGAGATAAAGGAGCACAAGGGAAAAGACATCAAGCACATGCTCGACGAAGCCATAGAAACGTCGCAGAAGACCAGCACGGAGATGGCGACAAAACAAGGAAGAGTAGTCGAATTGAGGGAATGGGTAAAGGAATTGTCGAAGCACATAAGCTCATGCCCGATCTGCGAAAGGGAACTCGACGAGGAACTAAGGAAAAAGCTGCTAAACCAGAAGAGCAAGAACCTCGAAACTTTCAACGAAGAAATAGAAAATCATGGAAAGAAACTGAAGTCGCTCGCAGACGAGCAGAAAAAACTGAAAGAGCTGCACGAAAAGCTGATTGCAGCGGAAGGACGACTGCAGGATTCGGAAGGAGTAGAAAAAATTATAGAAAACGAGGAAAAAATCCGCGAAGCCGCGCAAAAAGCCCACAAAGAGGCAGCAGCAAAGATAACGGAAATAGAAAAGGAGCACGAAAAGGCGAAAGAGTCACTGAATAAAGCCCTTGAAGACGAAAGAACGCTAAAAAGAAAGGAAGGATACGACACCGACATGAAACTGGCTTCAAAAAAGATAGAAGCAAACGAGTCGCTGCTAAAGGAAATCGACATCGACGAGAAAACGATAGACGCAGAGCAGGGCAAATACCTCAAGTGCAGCAACTCGCACAGCGAAATCGCTTCAAAGGTGCAGGGCAACACAAAACTGATCGCCGAACTAGACCGCCAGATGTCTGACAAGCAGACGCAGATCAAAGAATATCAGAGCACCGAGAAGAGGATTGAGAAAAAGAGGAAGCAGCTCGCGAACTTGAACAAATTCAAGGCGGCGCTCATCGACACCGAAGCGCTTCTCAGAAATAGGTTGGTATCCTCGATAAACGGACTTATGCAAGAGCTATGGCCGCAGCTCTACCCATACGGCGACTATCTTGGAATAAGGCTAGCCACAAAGAAAGACGATTACCTTTTGGAAGTCAACGCAAACGTCGGTGTCGGAGAGGCGTGGCTGCAAGTAGATGGAATCGCAAGCGGAGGGGAGCGAAGCATAGCATGCCTTGCGATGAGGATTGCCCTTGCCATGGTGGTCGTGCCAAACCTCAGATGGCTGATACTGGACGAACCGACCCACAACATAGACAGCAGCGGAATATCAAAGCTTATCGAAGTTCTTGGTGGAACGCTTCCAAGGCTCGTCGACCAGATTTTCATAATTACCCACGACGAAGAGCTCAAGCAGATCAACCCGGCAAAAGTCTACCTTCTAAACAGAGACAAGGCGGCGAACGCGCCCACAGAAAGCGCAGAGCTTTAGGATAACAGCGTTATAACCGCGCAAAACTGCGCTCTATTTTTTTCCAAATCCACGCCAGCAAAGCTATTTAATAAAGCCTTTTTTATACTATACTGCTCGCAACGGGCAAAGGCACAAAAATGGGCTACGAGCGGAATAGCGAAGCTACGACCTTCCACTTAGCAAAACTACTATTTGTAGTCGGTATTCTCACCGCTGTCGCAGTCGCAGGATTCGCATACACGAACAGCGGCCAAGCAATAGTCAGCGCAAATGTGGTCGTGCACTGCCCGTTCACAGTCGCACTTACCTCTTCGTCGTCTGTTTATATAGTGCCTACAAACATAATGCTCACATACACTGTCAACTCATTATACAACTGCGTAACCCAGAGTGCAAGCGGGCCGCTAACATTGTCCAATTCTGTAACTAACACAGTCATCTACACGAACACAGTGACAATGACTGGAATAACTAATACTGCAGCAAGCAACACCTTCACGCAAACATCGAACAAGCTAGAAGTCGGCAGCGACACCGCATTCATAACGCTGACCTCTTCTACGGATTCAAACAGCGCCTCGGTCAGCTTTACTGTTCTCAGCGCAGCTAACGTTCTTCTCCAGAGCTTCGCAGCCTCGCCTAACCCGGCTACTCCAGGTTCTGTGATAACATTCACGTCAAACGAAATAAACGACGGGGCGCTAGCGACTACAAACTCGGTGGCAAACCTAGAAGTCGTAGCTCCCGGAGGTTCGCTATACCTTGCTAACTCCCCGATAGCCGATCTTTCGCCAGGGCAATCCCAGATAATCAGCCTATCTGTAAGCGGAGTAAGCTCGCAGACCGGCACATACACTGCATACGAAAACGTATCGTATTTCACTGACGGAAGCAATGCAGTATCTTCAAATGCAATGACCCAATACTCGGTGCAAACTCCATCGCCATCGCCGTCTCACGGCGGAGGCCCTTCACCGAACCAGACCACGCCTATAGTATCGACAATACAGAACACGCTTCTCATAACAACGCTTCCGATATATGTAAGCCAGCTTGACGGAGAACAATCAATACAGTATCTAGGCGTCAAGAACACTGCAAACTACAGCATATGGGCAAACTTCTCTGTTCCGCAGCAGGGTTTCGGGAAGCTCCTTCTGTCCTCGAAGTCCATTTACCTTATGCCGAACAGCACTGGAGTGCTCCAATATGTCATAAGCGTAAGCAAGAACGCGACCCCGGCCACATATCTGTCAACGCTTAATGCAACGCTCTCGGCAGCAAACCACAGGTCTATCAACCAGTCAATATACTCCAAGGTAAACATTGTGAAGCCTGACGACACGCCGTATCTTCTGTCAAGCATAATCCTTCTCAACGGCTCCAATTCTGCAGAGATGGAATTCACGATAGCAAACCCGACCAATAAGACATATTACAACCTGCAGCTCTCTGCACAGCTGCCTGCAATTGCGATTGCATGCGAATGCGGAGTGTCGCAGACCGGGGGAGTGCACAACATAACCAACTATGGGGCAAGCTATCTGTTAAACTGGAAGATCCAGGCACTACAGCCAAAGACCTCGCTTCTTTACATAAGTACAATAAACAAGACTATACAGCCGCAGCTGCTAACAACACCCAGAGTAAGCCTGACTGCGCCGACAGTTCCGCAGGCAAGCGGATTATTCAGAATCCTCTACATAAACGTGCTGCCGGTGTATGTCAACTCCACTGGCCACATCCAGATAGGAGCGATATACACGGGAACAAACACAACAAACGTCACGTTCAGCATGGTGCCGCCTCCAGGATACAGCGTGCAGAACCCGCTCAGAGCAATCAAGGTTTCGCCCAACCAGGTGCTAATGGTAAACTACACTACAGGAATCCTGTCGCAGCAGGGGACCACATACTTCACGTTCGACACTACAGGCTACTTCGGAAGGCAGAACTACCCGGTTCCAGTCCTTGTGTCACCGATACCGACGACAAGCATCATAGTAGTTGGAGGCCCTTCGCCTGCTCTAGCAACTACACTTGACGCGTTCGCTGGCGTAGGACTTATATTATTAATAATACTTCTTGTATATCTAATGTCAAAAATGAGGCGTTCTTCGCAGTCGGCAAGGTACGACGCAGGAAGAGCCGAGAAGCTCAAGGACATAGGCAAAAGAATTAGAGAAAGAAAAGGCAAGGCGCGTTGACAATGACAAAGAAACCATACGTTGTAAGGGTATCGTCGCAGAAAGGCGGAGTTGGCAAGACTACGGTAGCGGTCAATCTGGCATGTGCGTTGAGCGAACTGGGCTACAGCACGCTTCTTGTAGATGCTGACACCGCAAATCCGAGCGTAGGGTTCCAGCTGGGGCTTGAAGACGTCAATATAGGATTCATGGAAGTGGTGAGCAAGAAGGTGAAGCCAGAGAAGGCAATAGTCAAATACACGCCGACAAACCTGTATGTTCTCCCCGGAGCTGTTCACAAGGCAAACGTTTTCCTGACAAACGCGCAGGCAAGGTTCAAGGGCAGGCTTCTGAAAAAGCTGAACTACGATTTCATAGTTGTAGACACATCGCCAGGGTTTTTCCAAAAGGAAGCTACGCCAGGATTCGACGAAGGGCTCATTCTAAGCACTCCTGACATGTCGTCGACGACAAGCGCGATTAGGCTTGCGGAGATATACGGAAGGGCGTACGTAAAACACAACCTCATCATAAACAGAGTGCGCAACAAAAGCTTCGAGATTTCTGTCAGGGAGATAGAGGAGGCATACGGAAACAAAGCCTATGGGGTAATACCTGAGGACGACTGCGTTCCAGAAAGCATAGCGCTCCACATACCTGCTTACATACACAAAGGGCACTCCAAGTTCTCGAACAACATAAGGGACATGGCACTGTTCATTTCATCAGAAGGAGATCGGCGCCCAGGATACCAGAGCGTAAAGAGGAACAGCGGAGGCATAATCGCATTCCTGAAAAGGCTGTTCAGGCTCGGCGGTTGATGCCTTTCCACCAAGCTTTATAATCTTGTTATCCCTAATCCAACCATGCAATTTCCTCAGAGCAGCGTCCCAAAAGAGGTGCTGCTGCTTGCAACAGCAGTTGTAGGGCTTCTCGCCATTCTGCTTTTCGGCATGGTATACAGCACAATGAGCATGGCGCATGCGCAGCCTTATCAAACAAACCAGGGCCAGCATCATGCAACCGAGGCTTTTTCATCGCCGTCAAATGACCTGCAGGGCAGCACGTCGACGGCAGCTTCGACCGCAACTTCAACATCAACAACTGCGTCAACAACTACAACAGCCCCATCAACAACATCGCCGACTACGACTATTGCATCTACTACTACAACCGCCTCTACTACATCAACTGCGTCAACTACGACAATACCTACCTCCAATAACCTCATCACCAACTTCACTGAGTCAGGATTGCCGATAGGGGTACAGTGGTATGTAACCATCGGAGGATTTGCAACAAACGCGACAGCGCCTAATGTGATAGCCATACAGTCCACAAACGGGATATTGCAGTTCAGCATACCGCAGATTCTGTCGTCTGGTTCCACATACGATCCATCTCCTTCGTCAGGAAACACGCAGACCGGGAACAACGTAGCCATAGCATTTTCACTACAGTCGCAGAGCACTACAACCACTGCCGCGACAACCACCTCAACAGCACCTGCGACTACCACCGCAACATCGACAGTTTCTACTGTCAACACCACGTCAACAACCTCCGCTGCAACTACAATATCAACGACAACTTCTGTATCGAGCACCACTACGATAATGCCCAACAATGCAGCGTTGAACAAGGGGAACAAAATTGCCGATGTAAACGCCACTTACTCCAACGGCGCAAACAAGGCGTCAATCAAACTTACCGCGCCGACGCTGCACATGTCTCTGAAGGGCTCAACACTCAGGTCGATAACCGCCGATTTCAACACAAATGCGCTTTCATTCAACATAACCGTGGTGAACCAGACCTCACTTCCGCAATACATAAAGAGCGCGAAGTCCAGCACCTTCACAGTGCTAAGCCCTCTCACAAACCCCCCAGTCTACCAATACATACAGATAAACGAAACAGGCGGCGGGAACGTCGACAGCTATGTCAATAACGTCACGTATAATTTCTCGGTCCCTGTATCGTGGCTTGCCGACAACCACGTCTCGCCCGGCTCTGTGAAGTTCCTGAAGTACTCGTCTGGTTTATGGACGTCTGTGCAGACAACCTATCTCGGAGGAAACTCGACTTACGACAGATTCTCTGCGCTTTCCGATTCTCTCTCTTCGTATGCAGTTTCTTACACATCAGAGAATGTAAGCCTCGGAGAGCTTGCCGGAGTCACAACCGCCAATTTGCTGCTTAACATGCCTATTGGATTCCAGACCTACCTCTGGACAGCTGTGCCAGAAATCAACGTGCAGAACCAGAACTTCACCCTTCTTGCAGAGCCGACATCAGGATACTCGATCAACGGCGGAGGCCAGGGGGGCAAGGCAAACGCCACATATATCGGATACAGCACCGCAGCGACCGGAAACGTCTTTTCCGGAGTTGACCCAAGCGCCACCGGGCTCACTGCGCTGACGTTTGAAGGAGTGGGTGCCAACGTGATATACGGGAACGGCAATGTGGTCGTAGACCAGATCGACGCAATCAAATCATCACCGCAGACGCTATCCTATACTGTGCCTAACTCAAACAGTTTTGTTATACTTAGCCTGGGAATGAACGACGCAGGAAACAGCGCAGGCGCTACGCCGACTGCGGCGTGGCCTGCAGGATGCACCCCGATTCAGAACATAACCGGGACTTATGGACGGCTCGCATCATCTGTGATCTGCCCGTCACAGGCATCCGGGTCGCAGTCGGTGTCAGTCACGTTCAGTAGCACACAGGGTGATGGAATAGGATTGGTCGCATACATCTTCCCGCAATATGCGCTCACGCTCGACGATGCAAACCCGACCACTGGTCACATTACCACCGATGGATTCACCGCGCTTCCGACAGGCAGCGTAGTGAATGTCATAGGCTATGGCGAGATAACCGCTAACGCTCCCTCCGGCTACATACTCAACAACTGGGCGCTTTCGAACTCCATCAATGCCACAATAGACAATCCCACACAGACGACCACAAACATAACTGTCATGGGCAACGACATACTCACTGCCAACTACGTAGCGGCTACAGTCCACACCAGCTTCGTGGAGTCAGGCCTTCCGACAGGGGCTACATGGTATGTCAACTACAGAGGCATATATGAGCAGGCTACCACGCTCTCCACTTCAAACACAATACCATTCCTAACAAACCCTGGAAACTTCGCATACTCGATAGACCCTTCGATAACCTACAGCGGCAACACCTACACTGCAAACCTGATAACCGGCAACCTCATAGCAGGAAACACAATCGACATAAAATATGCCGCGACTCCGAAGATGTCGATGCAGTTCAATCCAACGTTCAGCGGCGTCAACGACAACATAACGGCGAACTCCGTGCCGAATACCGACGGCATAGAGATACTCGCCGACGGCGTGTCAGAGAAGACCGGAAGCTCTGGAACCATCACGTGGAACGCGCTCGGCCTCGCTCATGGCACATACACAATCAACGCGCTTGACACGACAAGCGGAGGCGTCCTGTCCGAGACTCTTGTCGTGGGATCCGACCCGTCGAGCATAACAAATGCGATTCCGATAACTCTGTCGTTCCCGAACATTACGGTATCATCAAGCGAGGTCCTCTCATCTGACCAGTTCGCCTGGAACTTCAAGATCAATTCCGGCGTAACCCTCACGACAAACGGGTTCAGCATAATGGCGATAAACAACTTCACCAACAGCGGCACAATATTGACCGGCAACACGCCTAACGGCGGTGCAGGGAGCCCTGACGCGGCAGGCAACCCTGGCTCCGGCTCTGCAAGCTCGTTCGCTGGCTCTGGGGCAGGAGGTGGCGGAAACGACGGCAGAACCACACTCAACGGCGGCAATGGCGGAAGCACCATCGCAGCCGGCGGTGCTGGCGGGGGCTTTGATATCGCTGGAGGTGCAGGGGCAACCCCGTCTGCTCCTGCGATATCTGGATCCAATGTGGTGACGTGGTATAACTCCGGTGTGCAATCCTTCTTCGAAGGCGCTGGCGGAGGAGGGGGTGGAGGAACGAAATCGAAGGGCACAAGCTACTCCGGAGGAAACGGAGGAGGAGGCGCGTTTGGCTTGTTCATCGAGGCAAAGAACATCACTGCCGGCACGATAATCGCAAACGGAGTTGTCGGAGGCGCAGGCGACGCGACAGGCAAGACTGGAGGAGGCGGAGGAGGGGGTGGAGGGGCAGTGCTGCTGGTATACCGCGACAAGCTGAGTGATGGAGGTGTCATATTCTCTGGCGGCGCCGGCGGCGCTGCAGGGGGCGCTTCAGACCCGGGAGGCCAAGGCGGCAACGGACAGCTCCTGACATACCAATACATTTCAACACCTCCGATCCCTGTCATACCATCGCCGTTCCAGCAGCTGATCGGATTCAACAGCCTGAAATACCAGAGCATAGAAGAGGCCAATATGCTCAACACAGAGTTCTTCTACGCCAACAGCACGATAATCCCGAGCTGGCTGGAGGCGAACGATGTCAACAACACGGTCAACAGCTTATTCTGGGTCAACCTAAAGCACGGATTCCGGGGCAACGGCACCATTACTATATATATGGGAATGGCTGCGCACACCACAAACCTGCAGAACCTTGTAACAGGCCAAGCCCCAGAGCTCAACAAGACCTACGGCCTGTACGACAGCGGGGCTAATGTGTTCGTAGTTTATGCAAACGGCACGATGAACGGGATATTGACAACAAGCCCTGACGCTTCTATCGGTCAAGTCACACAAACATTGACGAGCGGCCTTTCCGGGCCAGTGCTTGGCATATCTACTACCGCATCAACAAACGCGATAGCATGGGGCGGCAGCCTGATTCGCCTCACACGCTACATAATTAACGGATTCATCCAGGCAACGCAATCTACTGCCATGACCGGCCTTGGCGGAGAGATGGAAACCGTGCCGCAAGGCTACATATTCGGTGCAGGAACGGCAGCCGGAGACACTGCAGTTTCGATAGCAAACGCGGTCACCAGTTCGATAACCACTCTTGCAAGTACAGGAACTGGAACCCAGAACTCATGGGTTTACCTTCAGTCGACATACAACGATGGCGTAATGAGCGCAAACGAGGGTACATCGGTGCTCTCAAGCGCGCAATCCGTAGCTGCATCTGACAGCACACTGACCGGCAACTACGCAGGTATTGCAGTGTCAGACACAAGCACAGGCGCAAACCTCGCATATTACCAATACTTCTACGTCCACACCTATCCCATGGGGGGAAGCATGCCGTACGTCTCATTCGGCGCACGCATGGGCATCCCTCCTCCGCCTGCCGGAGCATGCGGCATCAGCCTTTCCAACAGCGTCATAAACTTCGGTTCAATCAATCCTAGCAGCAGCGTAAACACCGCCAACCTTGTTGTCGACACAAACCAGGGCGGCACGTCCTCGGCAAACATACTTGTCGACGGCACGAACATGGTCAGCGGGAGCAACAACTTCTACATATCGAATACCTTGTGGAATCCGACTTCTCTAAGCTCTTATGCCGGCAACGCCCTGAAACTCGAGCCTGGCGGGTTAACAGACACAAAAATAGCAATCACGGGGGGAGGTGCACAGAATATCTTCTTCGGCATCGGGGTGCCGGCTGCTCAGCCATCGGGCTCATACACCCAGAACATAGTGCTGGAGAACCAGTGTTGATGCCCGTGTTGTCGTCATCGTATAATGCCGTTTTGGCCAGAACCTCATATACTTCCGCAAAACGCAAAGCTTTAAATACAAATCTTCCGCTTTAATACCGTGATCAGTGTGTACAATAACAGGCGACCAAAGATTGTGCTCACGGCAGTGCTCATCGCAGCAGCGATGATAAGCCTGCTCGTGCTGTTTAATGGAAATGTAAAGCTTACTGGGGCAAGCTCCGGCATAAGCAACGTAGTTGCTACCGCAACTGTCAAAAGCAGCTGCTACTTCAGCATCAGCAACACCGCGATAAACTATGGAAACGTCAACCCGGGCAGCTCGACGACAACAAGCAACCTTGTGCTTGCAACTGATTCCGGCGGCAATGCGGCTGAAAACGTGCTGGTTGCAGGCGGAAACTGGGTATATGGCGCAAACACATTCTATGTATCCAACAACCTCTGGAACCCGACCAGCGCGGCAGCAGGAATCGGCAACACGGTATTCCTGTGGCAGGGAGGCTCTCCGCCAGGAAACCTTGTGGATACTAATATCCTCATACCGGCACCTACAAGACAGATTTCAACGCAGTCGAACAGCATATTCTTCGGAATGAGCGTGGTTTCAGGAACGCCAAGCGGGATATACAGCTCTAACATAGTCATGGATTACAGCTGCGGCGGCACTGATGGCGCAAGCCTTTCATACAACGTTGTACTGACTGCAAATGTCCAGAACTTCTGCTACATCAGCCTGTCAAACACCGCAATAGCATTCGGTTCAATAAACCCTGGAGCAAACGTGCCGACGAATAACGACATCACTGTGAGCGACCCAGGCGGCAACATAGCTGCGAACATAATGGTTGACGGAACAAACTGGATATTATCACCTGACACGGCAAACTTCCTTGCTGGTAACACATTATGGGATGCCACCTCTGACAGCACCTACACCGGCAACGCGCTTCAGCTAGAGCCAGGCCTGGTGGACACAAATATAAGGATTGCAGCTCCGACACAGGCAAACCCGACCACAAGCAACAACATCTACTTCGGTCTTGGCATACCCGCAGGACAGACAGCAGGCGCATATTCCCAGAACATAGTACTGGAAAATACTTGCTAAAGCAATGGTATAAAACATGGCGACGAACCTTCCGAGGAGGGAAGTGTTAAGCAAAGCATTAGCTGTGCTTCTCCTCTTCACAATTGTAGTCGGCACCACATCTGCACAGCTCGGCGAGCGGGCAGGAGTGCTTGGCTTTGACGTTCCAGTCAACGGAAGCCAAACCCTCCAATGGTACCTATTCAACAGCGGCAATGCATCCATAGGGTTTTACACATACACGCCGACGTTGAAACAGTATGACAATCAGACTACGCCAACTGTAGTCCTAAGCCCATCCAACGGCGTAATACCTGCAAGCAGCGAGCAGATAATCAACGTAACCGTTTTCATGCCTAAGGGCAACCAACCGAATTACGGCAGCTGGTCTGGAATACTTCAAGTAATAGAGACGTCTGGAAACAGTTCGCAGCAAGGAGGCAGTGCAGTGATACAGGCAGGGCTTGCAAAGATCATGGACGTTAACGCGGCTCCTTCGACCACTACAACAAGCACAACCACAACTGTGCAGCCGACCATATCGCAATCCGGCTCGTCCGGCGGTCAGGCAAACATCCCTCTATCGCAGACTGACATGATAATAATCGGAATCGTCATTGTAGTGATAATCGTAGCCGTTTTCGCAAACGGCAAGAAGAAGGCAAAGCCAAAGAGGAAGCAGGCGAAGTCCTCGAGAAGAGGCGCAAGAAGGGCGAGAGCCCGCGGAAGGTCACGCGCTGCAAGCACTACAAGAAGGACATCTGCAAGGCGCGCTTCAAAACCAAAGAAGCGCAGAAGGCGCCGATAGTTTCCACTATCAATCTTTTTTATTCCTTTTTAATCACAAAAACTAGTCGTCAGACTTGTCCAAGTCCGAACTCTCCGGAATTTGCAGTCTGCGCGCTTCCGCCAAGGATCGACGCACTAGTTATTCCAGTGAACACTGCGATGACAGACACCTTTCCGTTGAATGAAGGATCTATCCTTGCGCCCCAGATTACGTTCGCCTCTGGAGCAGTCCTCTCTGTTATCCGTCGCCCTATCTCGTTTGCCTCGCCGAGCGTCAGGTCGTCGCCGCCGGTTATGTGCAGCAGCACCGACTTCGCCCCTTCGTAGTCGACGTCTAACAGCTTGTTCCTGAATGTATCGTTGACAACGTCTTCAACCTTGTTTGTACCCTTTCCTTCTCCTATGCTTATGAACGCAAGCCCTCCAGTGTTCATGATCGTTTTGACGTCTGCGAAGTCAAGGTTGATCAGGCTTGGGGTGTTGATTGCTTCTGTTATTCCGCGGACTGCCCTTCCGGCTACTTCGTCAGCCACCTTGAACGCCTGCTCTACAGCAAGGTTCGGATAAAGATCGACCAGCCTCTGGTTGTCGATAACAATAAGCGTGTCTACGTTCTTTCGAAGCTCTTCTATTCCGGTCTGCGCTTTCTCAAGTCGCACCCTCTCCAGCTTGAATGGGAATGTAACAACTGCAATGGTTATTGCTCCCTGGGCCTTTGCTACGTTCGCAACAATAGGCGCAGAACCTGTTCCTGTGCCTCCTCCCATTCCCGCTGTTATGAAAACCATGTTGTAGTCGCGGATTGCGTCCTCGATGTCAGTCTTTGAATACATCGCAGCCTTGGCTCCTATCTCTGGAAACCCTCCCGCTCCGAGCCCTCTTGTCAGCGCCCCTCCGATTAGAATGCGCCTTATGCTCGAGTCCATCATCTTCAGATGGTTTGCGTCGGTGTTGACTGCCACAAGCGTAGCTCCACGGACATTCATCCTTGCAAGCCTCTGTATTGTGTTGCTGCCTCCGCCTCCGCAGCCGACAACAGCTATCTTTGTCTGAAACAAATCGTAGTCTATCTGCTGCTGGTTTAATGCTGTTGTAAGAATGTCATTGTCCATCCGACCGCCGTAGCTTATATTCGATAAACGCCTTTAAATGCTTTGCCTCTATTTTATCAGAACTGTACATTCCTGCTGTTCTGCCGGACAAGGACGCGCCATTCGCAAAAGCGATATTCTGGCTCTCTCAATACGCACCTCTTTAAATTCCTATGTCTACTATTTTAACTGAAGCAATGCCAAAGAACACCGGAATAACGTATGGGATAAGGGTTTCTGCTCAAAAAGGCGGGGTAGGGACAACAACAATCGCAATAAACCTAGCGGCTGCGCTCGGCCTTATGGGCAAGAAAGTCCTACTTTTGGATTTAAACCCTTTCAAACCAAGCGTAGCGTCATATATGGGGCTTCCGAACTCAAAAGTCGGCTTTTTCGACGTCTTGTTCGACGGCGCTGAGCTTAAAGATGCAGTAGTGGAGCATTCGCCAACAGGTATTGATGTTGTCGCGTCATCAAAGCCACTGGAATGGACAAGGGTCCTCGGCGGATTGGTCGGAAAGAAGACAGACTTTGAGCGAATAGTCCCAGAAATAACTGCCCTGGGCCACGATTTTGTAATTACTGACGCTCCCATAGGCTATATCAACGAAGACATGGTCAAGAACTTCAACGAGGGATTGGTTGTTCTATCGCCAGAGCTCTCCGCCTTCGACGTCACCCCAAAGCTCGTCGCACAGTATGCAAAGCTTGGCGTGAGCTATCATGTAGTCGTCAATGACATAGGCAGCGAAAAAGCCAGCGTAGACGTAAAAAAGATAGAAGAAGAATTCGGCAACAAGGTGGTTGCAGAGCTTCCTCATGACAATGTTGTCAAGAAAAGCATAGATCTCCACATACCGGCAGTGCTGGTCGACAACAAATCAAACTTCTCAAAGAAGATCACAGAGCTTGCAGAATACTACGCTGACAAATAGTGGTAACGTGAAGATACTTTGCATGGGCGCAAGCCTAAGAAAGGAATCATACAGCATGGCGCTGGCAAAGGCCGCGTCGAAGCTGGTTCCGAAGGGCGTCGAGTTCGAGATCGCAGACCTTTCTGAGATACCTATTCTTAATACCGACAAGGCGAATCCCCTTCCAAAGCCTGTGGCGCTCCTGAAAAAGCAGATAGCCAGCGCAGACGCGATACTTTTTTCCACACCAGAATACAACTACTCCGTTCCAGGTTTCCTGAAGAACGCGATAGACTGGGCAAGCCTAGCTCCGAACAATGCTTTCGACGACAAGCCGGCAGCGATAATGAGCTCATCCGACGGGCCATGGGGAGGCAGCAGAGCAGCGTACCATCTTCGTCAGGTTCTGGTCTCAGTCAACACGCACACGATAAAGCTCCAGGCTATGGTCGCGAAGACTCCGGAAAAGATAAAGAACGGAATTCTTGTTGATGAGGAGACGAAAAAGCAGATAAAGAACGTTCTTGAGCAGCTTGTCGACTGGGCTGAGCGAATAAACCGCTAATCCGCAACCCTTTTATAGCCTTTTGTATAAAGATATTTTACATTCTGCTTCTACAGAACAGAATAACCAACGGTCAGATTATGGCAAGATTGCGTCCAGGAAGAACGTGCAGGACACCAAACTCACAGGCGTGGGCCAGGTATTCGCTCAGAAAGCCTAGGAAGAACTACATAAGAGCTCTTCCCCACACGAGCATACAGGTGTTCAACAGCGGCAAGGACAGCGACGCATTCGATGCAAAGATAACGCTCAATCCAGAACAGAGGGTTCAGTTGAGGTCTAACGCTCTCGAAGCTGCAAGACTGGTAGCAGTGAAGCATCTCGAGAACAACATACCTGGATTCTACTACGTAAAGCTTCTTGTGTTCCCACACAATGTGATAAGAGAGCACAAGATGGCAGCAGGCGCAGGAGCAGACAGAGTATCCAGAGGAATGAGCCTTGCTTTCGGGCGTCCTGTTTCAGTCGCGGCAAGAATCAACATGGACCAGCCTATCTTCATGATAAAGGTGGCAAAGGCAAACAAGCCGCTTGCGGTCGAAGCCCTCGAGAGGGCATCTGCAAAGCTGTCCGGAACATACAAGGTAAGGGTTACCATAGCAGAAAAGGTTGCTTAACTTACTTACTCACTCATTTTCGTTCAAGTTTCAAAGTGTAATCATGCGAATACTTCTGCAGTTTCCAGAGGGGCTGAAGCAAAAGGCGCTGGAACACGCCAAGAACCTAGAGAAAGAGGGCCACGAGGTCTTCATATCAGCTTCGCCTACATTCGGAGCATGCGATCTTGCCATCGACGAGGCGAAGAACATAAAGGCCGACAAGCTTATCCACTATGGCCACGCAGAGTTCCACAAAGTCGACTTCAACGTAGAATACGTTCCTTATTTCATAGACGCTCCGACCACTCTTCTTCCAGAGGCGCTCGAAACGCTAAAGGAGTACAAAACAATATCGATTGTCACCACTATACAGCACATCCACCAGCTTGACCATGTAAGAAAGTTCTTCGAGAGCAATGGCAAAAAGGTTGTGATAGGGAAGCCGTATGGTTTTGCAAAGCAGCCAGGGCAGATTCTGGGCTGCGACATAGGAAGCGCAGCAAACATAGACAACATTGTCGATGCGCATGTCTACTTCGGCGGCGGGATGTTCCACCCGCTCGGCGCTCTTCTCAACACAAAGAAGCCCTTCTTCGTTATCGAGCCGTTTGAGAACAAGGTCGCGAGGATTGACGGCTTCAGAGAGACTTACAGAAAGAGGAGCAAAGGCAAAATCCTGGGCGCGCTCAAGGCGAAGAACATAGGCATACTCGTCAGCACAAAGAACGGCCAGCACAACATGAACCTCGCCAAGATAATCAAGCAAAAGGCGGAAGGATCTGGGCTGAATGCCGAGATACTGGTCGCAAACACATTCGATTTCATGGCGCTGAACAACATGATGGAGTTCGACGCGTTCGTCAACACAGCATGCCCTAGAATAGGAGTTGATGACACAGACAGGACAAGGGTTCCTCTCCTCAGCGCAAACGAGCTCATGGAAGTCCTGAAGATGAAGGCTGAGCTGCTGGCAATGCAGAAGTAAAGCAGCTTCTGTTTTCAAAATCCTCGCCACAAGTCTTATAAACGCCCTTACCTTAGGTAAAGTATGTTTGGCGACAGGCTACACGCACAGTCCGCAATGGAATATCTCATGACCTATGGCTGGGCCATACTAATCATAGCAGTCGTCCTTGCGTTACTGTTCCAACTCGGCATCTTTTCTGGAGGGAACTTCGCACCAAGAGCACAGGCAGGAGCATGTCAGGTGCAGCAGACTTCTGCCGGAGCATCGTTGGTAGGAGAGTGCCAAGGCCAGCTTCCTAAATTCGTACTCACATTTACGACAAATAGGGGCACAAACAACCTGATCGCTTTCACAAAATCTTACAACCTCCAATCAGGTTTTACTGTAACTACATGGTACTACTCGATTCCAGATGCGAACTGCGGGAACCCTGTCGGCACAATATTTGCAGGAACTACGCAATATGGTACTGGCACAGCACCACAATTCGGTTTGGGGACAACGACAAGCGGTTACATGTACTCCGTTGTTTATAACGGGGTAGCCGCTGCAGACCCTGGAGTCAGTGCAGCCACTTTGCAAAACACGTGGGACTTCGCAGCAATGACATACAACGACAACACGGTCACAACATATTTCGATGGCTCAAGTGCAAGCTCGTCGTTCAATTATAACTACCAGCTTCCTACAATAACATACGCAGGAATAGGGTACCGCCCGGGCCAGGTGTACTGCGACTACTACGGCAGCGTGTCAAATGTGCAGCTGTATAACACCAGCCTGACAGCAGCAGAGGTCAACGCGCTGTACCTGGAGGGCATAGGCGGCGCGCCTGTCCGTCCTCAGAACCTCGTCGGCTGGTGGCCTCTCAACGGAGATCTTAACGACTACTCCGGAAACAACAACGCCGGCAGTCTTGTATCCGGAACCTTTACCTACACCAGCGCATGGAGCACGAACTATACGGCTCCGTGAGAATAATGGCATCACTTAGTCCAGATCCTAACTAGTTCAGACTGCAGTCAAGGCTACGCTAAGCATCAGAAAATAAAAAAAAGAAGAAAAATAAAAATAAAAGAAAGGTAGTACTTTACTTATACTACCTTCGTTGTTATTGTTGCTATCTTTATGGTCAGGTATGGGTTTGTGCCAGATGGTGCTCCGCTTCCTGTTGTGTAGTTGAGCCATAGGTATCCAGAGAACGATGTTCCGACTGGTGACGCAGCCGCTGTAAGCGCTGTTGCAGTCGATGTCCAGCATGGAAGCCCTAGCGCATTTGTAGGTATCGTTATCGTCTGCCCGCTTACTAGTTGCGTTGCAGAATTTGCGCCGATGGCAATTACACCTGTAGACAATACATTACCGAATCCATTGCCGTTCACGTTAGCAGTAGCAGTGCCGGATGTCGACGGAAGTCCACCGGACGTTGTCGTCGCAGCGCATGCCATCTGTATGTTATATACAGTCGAACCTGTGTTCTGTCCAAGCGTGAGACCAAGTGTATCGTATGTACCTTGTGGCGATAGCGTAGCTGTCTGGCATGAATAACCAGGCGAAGCAACACAAGAGTTGCCAAGCAGGTTGCCGCCGCTGAAGACTCCAAGGGAGAACAGTGCTGCTAGCACTACGGCTATTATCAGGATAGCCCATCCATAAGTCATCAGGTATTCCATAGCGCTCTGCGCTTTGAAGCCCGTGTTTTTTCCGAACATATTTTCACCTAAATGTTGATAGAGATACAAAAGTTAACTATATAAATGTATCATCGTGGCGCTTAGAGCACATGGTTCCAAATACGGCACGCTTCGTAGCAAATTCTACGTGCGATACTATCACGCTTAAATACTTATCCAGTTTAGCGATTAGAGAATCAATCTGATTATGGTGAAAGCATGGCAGAAGAACTCAATCCTTTCAAGATAGCACAGGAGCAGCTGGACAAAGCAGCTTCGATCATGAAGCTGGACAGGCAGGCCCTGGCTATACTGAGAGAGCCAAGGAGAACGCTGATAGTGAACCTTCCAGTGCGGATGGACAACGGAACAGTTCGAACATTCACGGGCTTCCGTGTCCAGTACAACGACGCAAGGGGGCCGGCGAAAGGCGGCATTCGATTCCATCCAGAGGAAACGCTCGACACAGTGAAGGCGCTGTCTGCATGGATGACGTGGAAGTGCTCGCTCGCAGACATTCCATTCGGAGGGGGAAAGGGCGGAATCATCTGCGATCCCAAGAAGCTCAGCCAATCCGAGACGGAACGGCTTTCGAGGGCCTACATAAGGGCGATAGCGGAGTTCATAGGGCCAGACAAAGACATTCCTGCTCCTGACGTCTACACGACTCCTCAGATCATGGCATGGATGATGGACGAATACAGCACAATCAAGGGCTCGAACCAGTTCGCAACCATAACGGGAAAGCCTGTCGAAGTATGGGGATCGAAGGGAAGGATGGATTCAACTGCGAAGGGAGGCATGTTCGTAATGAGGGAGGCTGCGAAGGCGATGAAGATAAACCTAAAGACTGCCCATATCGCAGTCCAGGGTTTCGGAAACGCAGGAATGTACGCGTACACGCTTTCGAAGAGCATGTTCGGGTCAAAGGTAGTTGCAATAAGCGACTCGCAGGGTGGAATTTACGATCCAGATGGGCTTGACCTCGAAAAGCTCGAGGACGCGAAGAAGAGAACAGGCTCTGTACAGGGATACAGGAGCAAGAATGCAAAGAAGGTCACAAATGACGAACTTCTCGAGCTGAATGTCGACATACTTATACCAGCGGCAATCGAGAACCAGATCAGGAAGGACAACGCAGACAGGATAAAGGCGAAACTGGTCCTTGAGCTTGCCAACGGCCCTGTCACTCCAGATGCAACAAGCGTGCTTTTCGAGAAGGGAATAGTGGATCTTCCTGACTTCCTTGTCAACTCCGGCGGAGTCATCGGAAGCTACTTCGAATGGGTGCAGAACATCAACCAGTACTACTGGCCGACAGACAGGTTCTACGCAGAGCTGGACAAGATAATATCAAAGTCATTCTCGGACACAATGGCTATGCAGAAGTCCTACAAGGACAAGGGCGTGAAGATAAGCCCAAGGAACGCGGCCTATATAATAGCTGTCGACAGAGTTGCAAAGGCGATGAAGGCGCGCGGCTGGTACTGAAACTGAAAAGTTTTTCCAAACATCATGGCTGGGTGTAGCCACTGGTCCAGCCGTTTGTGTATGTGACGCTAACGGCATTTCCGGTAGCCCCGTTACCGGAATAATCGTTGGCATTTCCATTGAGCGGCCACCATCCGACAAGGTTGTTTAGGTCTATCGGAGCTCCGCCTATACCTGATATGTACATTGCATTGAGCGTGCTTGACGAGAGCGCAGTATTGTAGAGCTGCACGTTTGAAATGTAGCCAATGTAAGCCCCTCCATCACAGTCGTTGTATTGGCCGCCTATCACGATCTGATCGCCAGTCGAGTAAGTGTTGACGTTTGTCATAGTGTTCGAGTTGCCATCGAGATAAAAGGCATAATTGGGCGCCCTGACGGTATAAGCGACAAAATACCAGGTATTGGCAGCCACCAACGGAAGAGTGGATTCAAAAGTGTCTGCCGAGGTGCATCTATGCAGTCCGAACTCCTCCGACGTTGAAAATGACCCGCCTCTAAATATCTCATATGCAGAATATGCATTAGTGCCGTGTAATGCAAAGAATGGAATATTGCCTCCCTCATTTGGAGGTACATTTATCCACATGGACACAGTCATCGGCATATTTGTGCCAGCCATGTCGAGCACGGTCGCCGTTATATAAGAATCGGAACTGAAGCCCGAGGGATTGCCACCGCCTGCAAAGTACGCAACGAACTCCGGAAGCTGCCC